>Ga0207639_10000026_pt1 | contig 205256 bp, 192 predicted proteins | sample KBSCornC32_FD_184299 | JGI IMG/M metagenome (GOLD analysis project Ga0207639, IMG submission 184299) | Corn rhizosphere microbial communities from Kellogg Biological Station, Michigan, USA - KBS Corn C3-2 (SPAdes) (version 2) | ecosystem: Host-associated > Plants > Roots > Rhizosphere > Soil ...
GCGCAGCTCGACGGGGATGGCGCGCAGCTCGACGGGGATGGCGCGCAGCTCGACGGGGATGGCGCGCAGCTCGACGGGGATGGCGCGCAGCTCGACGGGGATGGCGCGCAGCTCGACGGGGCGCGCGTACCGCTCGACGGGGACGGTGTGATCGAGAACGGACGCGCCGTGATTGGCCTCGAGCACGGCGTTACCGTTCAGCATCCCGCCATCCCCGTCTCGCGGCGCACGAGCACCGTCGAGCGGTGCACGCTCCCCGTCGAGCTGCGCGCCGTCCCCGTCGAGCTGCGTACGTTCGTGGTCGAGCGGTGCACCGTCCCGGTCCAACGGCGCACCGCCCCGGTCCGCGATCCCATCGCCACCGTTCGCCTACGCTCGGCATAAACTGGAAAGCACGTGAAGATCCTTCACGTCGTTCCGACGTACCTTCCGGCCACACGCTACGGCGGACCGATCTTCGCGGTGCACGGCCTCGCGCGCGCGCTCGTCGAGCGCGGCCACGACGTCGACGTCTTCACGACCAATGTCGACGGCGACGGTGAGTCGGACGTTCCGTTGCGCCAGCGCGTCGATCTCGACGGCGTCGGCGTCTACTACTTCTCCTCGCCGATGCGGCGGCTCTACTGGTCGCCGCAGATGCGCCAGGCGCTCGGCGCGTCGATCCGCGGCTACGATGTCGCGCACCTCCACTCCGTCTTCCTCTACCCGACCGCCGCCGCGGCGCGAGCCGCGGAGAAGGCGCACGTCCCGTACGTCATCTCGCCCCGCGGAATGCTCGTTCCGGAGCTCATCGCTGCGAAGAGCCGCTGGACGAAGACCGCCTGGCTGCGTCTCGTCGAACGCCGCAACTTCACTCACGCCGCGGCCATCCACTTCACGACCGAGCGTGAACGCGAAGACACCCTCCGCACCACGATGCCGATCCCCGCATCCTTCATCGTCCCCAACGGCGTCGTTCTCAGTGGAGCGCCGGCGGCCTCGCCGGCGCAACGGGACGAAAACACCATCCTCTCCCTCGGCCGCATCAACTGGAAAAAAGGGATCGACCGCCTCATCGCCGCGCTCCCGCACGTCGATCACACCCGTCTCGTCATCGCCGGCAACGACGAAGAAAACCTCACCCCGCGTCTGAAAGAGCTCGCCGAGCGCCTCGGCGTCGCAAACCGCGTCGAGTTCCGCCGCCGCGTCGACGGCGATGCGAAAGACGCGCTCCTCGCCCGCGCCACGATCTTCGCGCTGACCTCCATGTCCGAGAACTTCGGCAACGTCGTCCTCGAGGCGATGGCGGCGGAGACGCCCGTCCTCCTGACCGCCGAAGTCGGTCTCGCTGAGGAGGTGCGCCGCGCTCGGGCGGGGGTGGTCGTTCCGGGGCAGCCGCGCGAGATTGCCAACGCGATCCGCAAGCTGCTCGACGAGCCGGAGGAGCGCCGCGCGATGGGCGCGCGCGGACGCCACGCCGTCGAAACGCGCTTCACCTGGCCGCGCGTCGCGGAGGAGATGGAGGCGCAATATGCGCGACTTCTCCGCTGAGATCACGCCGGTCGTCCTCACCCGGAACGAGGACGTGAACATCGGCCGCACCCTCGCGCAGCTCGCCTGGGCGAACGAAGTCGTCGTCGTCGACAGCGTGAGCACGGACAAGACCGTCGAGATCGCAAAGTCGTTCCCGAACGTCCGCGTCGTCGAACGCGCGTTTGACGACCTCGCCTCGCAGTGGACCTTCGGGACGGCGCAGGTGACGACTCCCTGGCTGCTCAGCCTCGACGCGGACTACTTCGTCCCCGCGGCGTTCACCAACGAGCTCCGCGGCCTCGATCCGCCCCCGTCCATCAATTTCTACTCCGCCGGCTTTACGTACGCCGTGCATGGGCGCCCGCTGCGCGCGTCGCTCTATCCCTCGCGGCCGGTGCTCTTTCGCCGCGGCCATGTTTCGTTCTTCATGGACGGCCACACGCATCGCGCGCGGATCGATGGCGAGGGACGAGCGCTCCGCGAAAAAATCGTTCACGACGACCGCAAACCGTTCTCCCGCTTCGTGCAGCGTCAGCGCAGCTACATGCGCGACGAGGCCGCGAAAATCAGACGCGGCGAGGGTCTCAACTTCGCGGGCCGCATTCGCAAGCTCCGCGTCGTCGCGCCGTTCGCCGTCGTCGTCCACTCGCTCTTCGTCAAAGGGCTGATCTTCGACGGCATCGCCGGCCTGCGCTACACGTGGGAACGTTTCGTCGCCGAAGTGATCCTCTCGATCGAGCTCATGAAAACCGCTCGATCATCAGATCGCCCATCACCAGCAGGTCCATCTTCGTCCTGAGGAAGCAATCGAGCGCCTCGGCCGGCGTATTGACCACCGGCTCGTTCTCGTTGAACGACGTGTTCAGCACGATCGGCACTCCGGTCAGGTCGCGGAACGCCTCGATGAGGTGGTAGTAGCGCGCGTTCTGCGCTTCCGTAACCGTCTGCAGCCTTCCGGTGCCGTTCACGTGCGTGACGGCGGGGACCTGCGCGCGCTTCTCCTGGCGGATGACGTAGACCTGCAGCATGAACGGGACGTCGTAGTCGGTCTCGAACCACTCGCCCGTGCTCTCGCGGAGGATCGACGGAGCGAACGGACGGAACGACTCGCGCCGCTTGATCTTGTGGTTGAGGATGTCCTTCATGTCGGCGCGGCGCGGATCGCAGACGATCGAGCGGTTGCCGAGCGCGCGCGGGCCCCACTCGACGCGCCCCTGGAACCAGCCGACGACGCTCCCTTTCGCGACATGCTCGGCGGTGAGGCGGCAAAGCTCGCGCTCATCGTGCACGCGGCGCATCGTGCAGCCCGCGGCGTCGAGCTCGATCCGACGCAGATGTACCGAAGAGTCGATCGCGTCGTCGTCGTAGTCCGGCCCCCAGTACGCGTGGTCCATGACGAACGAGCGGTCGTTCTTCAGGACCTCGTTCCACACCCAGTACGCCGCGCCGATCGCGCCGCCGGCATCGCCCGCGGCGGCCTGAATGTAGACCTCGCGGAACGGCGACCGGTCGAACACTAGGCCGTTCGCGACGCTGTTGTAGCCGCAGCCGCCGGCGATGCAGAGCTTCTTCGCGCCCGTCTTCTTGTGCAGGTGGTTCACGAGCGCGAAGAACGCCTCCTCGAACATCGCCTGCATCGACGCCGCGAGATTGCGGTGACGGTCGTCGATCGGATCCTCCGGGGCGCGCGCGGGGCCGAGCTTCTCGATCAGGTGCTTCGAGTAGACCGGCCCGATCACCGGCGAGCCCGACTTCCACATCATGTCGAGCCCCTTGGAGTGGTGCGTGAAGTAGTCGGTATTCAGCGCAAAGCCGCCGTCGTGCACGCGGACGATGTCGCGCATGGCGTCGAGCATGAGCGGCCTTCCGTACGGCGCGAGCCCCATGACCTTGTACTCGTCGCCGTAGTGTGGAAATCCGAGGTACTGCGTCATCGCCGTGTAGAAGATGCCGAGCGAATGAGGGAAGCCGATCTCCCCCATCACGTCGATGCGGCGTCCGTGTCCCATGCCCCACATCGAGCTGACGAAATCGCCGAAGCCGTCGACCGAGAGGATCGCCGCCTCGTCGAACGGCGCGACGAAGAAGGCCGACCCGAGGTGTGCGCGGTGGTGCTCGACGTGATGCAGCGACGCCTTGAGCGACTCGACCTTGAACGCCTGCTTGAAATCGTCCTCGAGGCTCCCGATCTCGGCGCGGTTGCGCAGGCGGCGTTTGATCGCCTTGATCGACGGGCGTTTCGCGAGAACGAACTTCGCCCGCTTCCAGAGCCGCGCGTTCGGATCGCGGTTGACGGCGATGTGATCGACGCCGTCGAGGCGGACTCCCGCCTCGGCCAGACAGTAGCGAATCGACGCCGACGGGAAGCCCGCCCAGTGCTTGATCCGGCGGAAGCGCTCCTCCTCGACGGCGGCGACGAGCTTCCCGTCGACGACGATGGCGGCCGAGGCGTCGGCGTGATGAGCGTTGATGCCGAGGATAATCATGGCTTCGAATGCGAATCGTATTCGTGAATCGGTACTTTTACCCCGATCACTCGGCGACGAGCCAGATGCTTGCCGACCTCGCGTTTCATCTTGGCGCGCGCGGATGGGACGTCGGCGTCATCACCAGCCGGCTGGGGTATGAGTCCTCGGTCCTCGGTCCTCGGTCCTCGGAAAAGCACCGCGAGACGATCAATGGCGTCGACGTTCGGCGGATTTGGACGACACGGTTTGGGCGGGGGTCGCTGATCGGGCGAGCGTTCGACTACCTGACGTTCTACCTCTGCGCGTTCCTCGCGATGCGGAGTGAGCGGAAGTCGCTGATCGTCGCGATGACCGATCCTCCCCTGCTGTCGATCGTCGCCACGCTCGCGGCGCCGAAGGTCGTCAACTGGGTGCAGGATCTTTTCCCCGAGGTCGCGCAACACCTCGGTATGCGGGTGCCGCGTTTCGTGAATCGGATGCGCGACTGGTCGCTGCGCCGCGCTCGTAGGAACGTGGCGCTCGGCGAGGCGATGGCAAAGAAGATCGGCGCGAACGCGGTCGTGCAGCACAACTGGGCGGGCGCGGACCTCGGGCCGGCTGAGAGCCGGCCCCACACACAGTTCGTTGTCGGCTATTCGGGAAACCTCGGCCGCGCGCACGAATTCGAGACGATGCTCGCGGCGGCGCGCGCGCTGCCGGACATCCGCTTCGACGTCGCGGGCGGCGGCGCGCAACTCGAGCGCGTCCGCGCGAACGCGCCGGCCAACGTCACGTTCCGCGGCTACTCGCCGCGCGAGCAGCTCGCCGAGAGCCTCTCCTCCGCCGACGTGCAGCTCGTGTCGCTGCTTCCGGCCGTCGAAGGGCTGATCGTGCCGAGTAAGTTCTACGGAATCCTCGCCGTCGGCCGGCCGGTGATCTTCATCGGCGCCGGCGACAGCGAGCTGGCGCAGATCATCCGCGAGCACGGTTGCGGATTCGCCGTCGAGCCCGGCGACAACGCCGCGCTCATTGCAGCAATCCGGAACCTGGCGCAAGATCGTGCCCATGCGGTCGAACTGGGGCGCCGCGGGCGTGCGTTGTACGACGCGCGCTTTGCGCCGGAGATTGCCTTTGCGAACTGGGAGCGGATCCTGACCGATGCCGCTCGCCCGTAAGAGCACCTACCTCCTGATCCTCGCCGCCGCCTCACTCGCGTCGCTGCTCCTCTTCGCGACGATCCGTCCGCACCTTCCGGCGAGCGCTCCGCCGAACGACTTCACCGGCGCCGCGCGCTGGCTCGCGTCGCACCCGGCCGACTACCTCGCCGCCGACGCGGTCACGAACGGTGCGTTGGACACTCCGGACAAAACACGCTTCGAAACCTGGCGCGCGTCGCACGACCTGGCGCTCCAACTCGCACCGTTCCGCGGCGGGCCGCGCATGGCGTTTGTGCGGAGTGGTCTGGAGCACTGGTACGAGCTCCCCGCGCGCGACCGCCGCAACGTGCTCCGCTCCGCCGGACCGCTGCTGCACGATCCGGAGATCTTTCGCCGCCTGGCGCAGCCGCTGTTGGAGCTCACGGCGAACTTCGCGTACATCCGCTCGAACGCGCCTCACGACGCGTCGTCGCGCGACCAGCTCTCGCGCATGGCGGCGACGAACGGCCTCTTCGCCGACTACCGTTCGCTCCGCGCCGAAGCGGCGACGGCACGCCTGCACCGCTTCAGCCAGATCCGGAGCAGCGCGTCGCAGGCCGAGCTGATCGAGATTCTTCCGCTTCGGTTCGACGCCGACGACGAGCCGCTCCTGCGCGCGATCCTCGACGAGTTGAGCCGCCGGCCGCTCGACGCAACGCCGTCGAATCCTGCCCTCGTCGATCGCGTCGTCGACTACGCGCTGCGCCATCACGTTGAGCCGCTCCGCGGGCTCGAGTCGCTCGTCGACGTTCCGGGCGCCGCGAGCGACCCCGCTCGCGCCCGCGTCGCCCTGCACCTCGGCGAACCCGATCGCGCCAGCCGCATCGAGATCTCCACGCCGAACGTCGATCCCGCCGCCTGGGCTGATTACTTCGACGAGCGCGCGGCGTTTTCGCGGACGCACGGCGACGCCACACTCACTAAGGTCTACGAAGCGAAGGCGTTCCTCGGTCACCAGGCACGCGCGAAGTGGATCGGACTCTGCGCCGAGAAGACGATCTGCGTGAGCGGAGCGCGGGAAGTGCTGATCGGCAAGCAGCACCCACTGGCGCTGGCGCTCGATACCGATCATCCGGAGACGATCCCCCCGTACGTCGAAATCCTCCTCGACCAGCGGCGCGTCAGCGAAGGGGAGATCGTCAAGTCGAACACGTTCGACCTCGGCGCCGCGACTGCGGGATCGCACCCAATCGAGGTGCGCGTCGTGAATCCGTTCACTCCGCAGGCGCGGGAGCGGCGGCTTCGGATTCGCGCGGACGTACTTTGAGCGACATAGCTCTGAGCGACGGCGCGACCGCGGCGCCGGCGATCGCCGCGAGCGTCGCCGCGTTCGCGGGGATGTAGAAGTTGAAATCGAACAGCGCGTGCACCGACGCGATCGCGAGACTCGTCAGCGCCGCCACCGCGAATGCGCGCGCCCGCCAACTCGGCGACTCGCGGCGGAACGCCTGAACCATGCCGCAGAAGAATGCGGCGACGAAGAGCACGCCGAAGATGCCGGTGGTCGCCGCCGCCTCGGCATAATCGTCATGCGCGTGGCGGTACAGCTTCTCGACGTCCGCGTCCTGCCCGATCGAGACGACGTCGGCGAACGTTCCGGCTCCGCTGCCGAAAAGCGGAAACGCACGCCAGACGCGGAACGCCGCCTCGATGCCGGTGCGGCGGCCGCCGAGGGACGCGACGTCGATGTTCCTCGACTCGAAGCGCGCGATCGTCCGCTGCGTCCCGAGGTATGCGGCGAGACCACCGACGACGAGAGCGAGTACCAGGAGTCCGAACAGGAGCGGCTTCACCGTGGCACGCGACGTCACGGCGGCGAGCATCAACGCCATTCCGGCGACGGCGGCCAATAACGCCCCGCGAGACTGCGACAGGAGAATGGCGGCAATGCAGGCGAGCGCCGCGCCCGTCGCGAATGCGAAAAGAACGAGCTCCCGTTCGATGAGCGCCGCGACATGCCGGCCGAACGGGAGCGGCCTTCCGCCCGCAGCGTTCCGCCATGCGATCGCGCCGAGGTAAATCGCGAACGGCAGCACGATGGCGGCGTAGTGCGCGAAATGGTTCGGATTCACGAACGTTCCGCTGACGCGGTTGAAGATCAGCGCATTCGTCCAGCCCCAGATCGCATAGTGCTGCGTCGCCGCCTCGCGGATCGCGTAGAGCGCCTCGAACGCCGCCGTGATGCAGAGCGCGCCGGCGAACGCGAGCCGGCGCCCGTACGTGTTGATCGTGAGCGCCGCCGCCTGAAACGTGGCGAAAAGCGCGAGGAGCCGGAACAGCTCGTACCGCGTCGCGTCCGGGTTGACGCTGATCGGACGGCTCCGCGCCGCCGCCCCGGTCACCCGCTCGGCCGCGCTCCAGATCGCGTGTGACTCCGGCGAGACGACCGCTCCGATCGACGGCGGCAACGGCAGCAACTGAATCGCGACGACGATCAGGACCACGATCGCCGCGACGCTCCACGTTCGATACGCACGCGAGAAGCGAAGCGACCCGCCGTCGCGAACGCGCGCGAGCGCCGCCGCAGCGCAGAGGACGAGCGGAGGAACGACGAGCGGCACGAACGCCGCGTCGATATTCGATCCGAAAGGAAGCGGAACCCAAACGAGGTACGCGAGCAGCAGCGCTGCGCACACCACCTCGACCGTTGTCATTTGTGTCGGATTGTACCGTGCTAAACTCACGCGTCTGGCTGGGTCCCCGGACCATGAAGATGCGATTGGGTGGTGTTGTCCGTTGCGTGGCTGCGCTGACGCTGTTGACGTGTCCCTTCACGCTTTCGGCTCAGGAAGGCCTGCGCGATCGCGACCCGACGTTCTCCGCGTCGAAGCAGATCGCCACCGATCTGAATCAGGCTTCGGCGCATAGCGGACCGTTCTACCTCCTCTCGCACATCCAGATCGCCGACCTCGGATACAGCGACGAGCTATATCTCCCGGTCGTGGCGGCCTCCAAGGGGTTGACGTTTGCAGTCTCGGCGCCGCAGCGCCTTTACTTTGTCCAGTCGCGCAAGGCCGTCTACTCCGTCCAGGTCACGCCGACGTATGCGTTCATCAGGAAACCGGATGGAGGGAATCAGTTCGGGTGGTCCGCCCGCGGCGACGCGCAATACCTCCTGAACCACCTCTACCTCGACCTCTACGGCGAGGCGTTCAATGACCTCCGTGCTTCGAGCGCGGAGCTCGATCGGATCGTCACGCAGCGAAACCGCGAGGCCGGAGCAAAGGGCGAGATCAAGTATTCGACGCGGACGAGCCTCCTGTTCACCGCGGCTCACCGGTCGACGAACTACCCGGTCGATCGCTTTCAGCCGGTCGAGGTCGTCGCGTTGCTCCCGCTGCTCGATCGCACCGAGAACGACTACCGCGTCTCGCTCCTCCACAAGACCTTCCCGGTGACGTCGCTCCTGCTCGCGGGGGAACGGAACGACTACACCTTCCCCAACTTCGTGGCGCACGACGCACGCCGCACCTACACCGGCGTGGGCTTCATCTGGGACCACGGCCGCGAACAATGGCACCTCGAAGCCGGCCCGACGAAGCTGAACTTCAGCGCCGTCGGCGTGAAGGACTACACCGGCATCACCGGCAATACCGACGCTTCTTTTCGGGTCGCGGAACGGTCGCTGCTGAACGTCGCGGTCGCCCGCGACCTCGACTTCTCGGTGGTCGGCCAGCAGGGCTACTACGTCTTCGACCGGGCCCAGGCGTCGTGGAACTACCTGGCGACGCGCCACCTCACGCTGCGGCTCATCTCGCAGGTCGGCCGTGACACCTATCCGGAGACGACGAACGGCATCTTCCGCCGCGACCAGTACTCGTTCAACGGCGTCGGCTGGGACTATGCCGTCCGGCACGCCCAGGGAGGCTTCGACGTCGGCTATTTCCGCCGCACTTCAAACGTGCTCGACGGTGAGCGGCAGCATGGAATACGCCTGCTTGCGCATTTGTCGTTCACGCCGTAACAACTCGTCAAATAACTGAAGGCGGGCGTAGCGGATGCGCCGTATTTTGCGGAATTTTTGCACCCTGCCCGATAGTCATATTACGAGGCCGCAGTAGGTTGAGTAGGTCCCAAGGTCCAATAGTCCGAGGAATTGATGAAACGTCTCTCGCTCATCGTGTTTGTTGCCCTCGGCCTCACTGCCGCGGCGGCAGCACAGGATCTCGTCAATAGTTCCGACGTCCGGATCGGCCCCCGGGACGTCGTCGATGTGAGAGTCGTTCAGGACGACAAATTCAACGTCACCGGCACCGTGAGCGATGAAGGCGCCATCAACCTGCCGACGGTGGGAAAGATCGTCATCGGCGGAATGACCCAGCGCCAGGCCGAGCAGCGCATCAAACAAGTTCTCGAAGCGCGGGTTCTGAACAAGGCCGACGTCAGCGTCCAGATCACCCAGTTCGGCAACAAGCCGATCTCCGTCGTCGGGGCCGTGACGCGCCCGGGGAACGTCGGCGGCAGCAACCTGACGCTGATCCAGGCGCTCACCGAGGCGGGCGGCCTCGCCCCCGGATACGGGAAGAAGCTCTACGTCATCCGCACCGGATCGAACGGCCTGAGCGAACAGATCGCCGTGGATATTGACGACCTGATGGTCAGCGGCAACCCCGACCTCAACCTGCCGCTGGCACCGAACGACGTCATCAACGTACCGGTCGAGGTTCCCCTCACCGTGTTCGTGATGGGTGAAGTCACCCATCCGGGGAAAGTCGAGCTGCACCGGACCCAGAACCCGTCGCTGCTGCAGGCGATCGCGGCCGCCGGTGGCCCGACCGACCGCGCGGGAAGAACTGCACGGATCACGCGTAACGAAAGCGGAAAGTCGAAGACTCTCTCCGCCAACTGGAAGCGCATCGCTGAAGGAAACGGAAAAGACGTTCCGCTGCAGGACGGCGATACGATTTACATCAAAGAAAGCGTTTTTTAACCGTAAGCGGCGAACTCGATGGATCTGAATACTTCCCAGGAAGTCCACCTCTCCCATTACTGGAACATCATCTACAAACGGTGGAAGATCGCGCTCGCGATCCTCATCGTGGTGATGGTCGGTACCTTCCTGGCCAGCTACTTCTCGACCCCGCTGTACAAGTCGTCGGTCTCGATCCAGATCGAGCGCGAGAACCCGAACCAGCTCACGGTCGAAGACCTATTCGGCATCGAGGCTTCCGACCAGGAGTTCATGCAGACGCAGTACTACCTGCTGAAGAGCCGCGGACTCGCCGACCGCACCATCAAGGAGCACAACCTCCTCAGCGATCCCGATTTCTATGCGGCCGGGATTGCCGGGAAGACGCCTGCTGAGATCGACCAGATCCGCGGCGGCATGGCGGGTGCCATGCTCGGCAGCATCACCGTCGAACCGGTCCGTGGAACGAACCTCGTCGACGTCGCCTACATCGCCACCTCGCCGAAGCTGGCGCAGAAGGTGGCGGAAGGGCTCGCCGACTCGTACATGCGGATGAACGTCGAGAAGAAGCTCGACGCCACCCGGCAGGCAAGCGACTTCCTGACGCGCCAGATCGCCGGCGTGAAGGCCGACATCGACGACGCGCAGCAGCAGCTCACGAAGTACGGCGAGAGCAAAGGCATCATCTCGACCACCGATGCGAGCAACGTCACGGTCCAGAAGCTGACGCAGCTCAACACCGACCTGACCGCGGCATCGAACGACCGCATTCTGAAGGAAGCCGCGTACCAGACGATGCTGAGCGCGAACCCTGAGGGAGTCGCGGGCAATGATCCGCTCGTCGGCCGCCTCACGGAGGAAGAGAACCGCCTGCAGCGCGACTACGCGCAGAAGCTCGGCGTCTACCGGCCGGACGCGCCGGACATGGTCGCGCTCCGCGCCCAGATCGAGAAGACGAAACAGTCGCGCCAGTCGGCGCTCAACAACGCGTACGAGAAAGCGAAGTCGACCTCGCGCTCCGAAATGCTCTCGGCGCAGGCGCGCGAGGCCTCGATGCGCAACGCATTCGAGGAACAGAAGCGCGAGACGCTCAAGCTCAACGCGAACGCCTTCACCTACACCGACCTCCGCGGCGTGATCGAAAGCAAGCGCACCCTGCTCGACCAGCTCATGAAGCGCCTGAACGACACCGAGGTCACGTCGCGCCTGCGCGGCTCGAACAGCTCCAACATCCACGTCGTGGAGCACGCCCTGCTGCCGGGCGGCCGCTTCAACGTGACGATGAAGAAGAACCTCCAGAGCGCTTTCCCGCTCGGCGTGATCCTCGGACTCGCGGCGATCTTCTTCCTCGAGTACATGGACCGCTCCATCAAGACGCCGGAAGAGCTCGAGCGCGTGACGCGCTTCGCCTCCCTCGGTGTCATCCCGGCCGCGGCGTCGGTCAACAACTCCTCCTACGCCTATCGCTACCTCGGGCCGTCGCGCCTCCGCGTCGTCGAGGAGGAGAAAGGCGACGCTCCGCCGCCGGACGTCGAGCTCATCCCCTTCCGCGACAGCCGCTCGCCGATCGCCGAGGCGTACCGTGCATTCCGTACCTCGCTCCTTCTGGCGTCGGCGAACTCGCCGAAGGTCATGGTCATCACCTCGACCTTCGCGCGCGAAGGGAAGACCACCACCTCGGTCAACCTCGCGACCGTCCTCGCCCAGATGGGCAAGCCGGTGCTCCTCATCGACGCCGACCTGCGCCGTCCGCGCATCCAGAAGGTCTTCCGCGACAAGATGAACCTCGGCCTGGTGAACTACCTCGCCGCGAACATCAGCGTCGACGACGTCATCCAGCCGACCGAGGTGCCGAACCTCTCGGTAATCCTCTCCGGCCCGACGCCGCCGAACCCCTCGGAGCTGCTCGCTTCCGACCGCATGAAGCACCTCATCGCGGAGATGCGCGGCCGCTTCGCCTACGTCATCTTCGACTCGCCCCCGGTCATGGCGGTCACCGATGCGATCGTGCTGTCGTCGAAGGCCGACGGCGTCGTGCTCACCGTTCACGGCGGCAACACGCCGCGTGACCTCGTGCAGCGCGCGGCCGAGAAGCTCCGCGCCAGCAACATCCCGGTCCTCGGTGCGCTGCTCAACAACCTCGACCTCCAGCAGTACGGCTACACGTACAAGAAGAACTACTACGACTACTACGAGCCGGAGGCGCCGCGCCCCGCGGCCCGTAAAGCCGCAGTGAAGCCGTAGTGATCGATATTCACCATCACTGCCTCCCCGGAGTCGACGATGGGCCGCGCGATCTCAAAGAAGCCGTTGACCTCTGCCGTCTCGCTGCCGCAGACGGCATCGAGACCATCGTCGCCACACCGCACGTCCTGCGCGGACGGTGGCAGAACACCTCGCGCGCCGCGCTGGAGCAGAAGCTCGCGGAGCTGCAGGATGCGATCGGCGCCACGCCGCGCCTCATCCTCGGTTCCGAATACTTCTTCGCCCACGACATGAACGACGCCCTCGGGAACGGCGGTATCGTTCCGCTCGCGGACTCCCGCTACGTGCTCGTGGAGCTCGCGTCGCACGCCGTGCCGCCGCTGCTCGAACAGCCGCTCTACCAGGCGAGCCTCGGCGGTTGGACGACCGTCATCGCGCACCCGGAACGCAACCTCGTCTTCCAGTCGAAGCCCGAACTTCTCGCGTCGCTGGTCGCGAACGGCACCAAGACGCAGATCACCGCCGGCAGCCTCCTCGGCGACTTCGGTCCCGAGGCGCGGCAGTGCGCCTGGGAGTGGATCGAGCGCGAGATGGTGCACTTCGTCGCGAGTGACGCGCACAACACCACCAAGCGTCCGCCGCGGATGAGCGACGCGGCCGCCGCGATCCGCGAGATCGCGGGAGACGACGTCGCCGGCGCCCTCACCCGCCGGAATCCCGCCGCTGTCGTCGAAAACCGCGGCCTCGAATACGACCCCGAACCGAAACCTGCAGCGAAGCGGGGAGTTCTCGACCGCCTCGCGAAGTTCTGGAAATGACGCGAACAGCGTAATATTGGAGATCGCCATGAAACGTACCCTTCTCGCCGCCCTCTCGCTCCTCCTCGCCGGAGCCGCATTCGCTCAGACGGGAGGCGTCATCAACTACACCCCGGTCGGCTGTCTGCCGGGCGGCGATTCGGCGATGCTCCAGCTCAACGTGACGCAGAAGGGGGAGCTCCGCGCCTACTTCCGCCATCTCAACTCGACGGAATGGTGCTCCGTGATCGGCAACAACGACGGCCAGCTCTCGACCGTGGTGCTGCCGAAGTTCCAGATCGGCGACGAGATCGAGTACTTCTTCGTCCTCCTCGACGGAAAGCGCGTCATCGCGAAGAGCCCCGAGATCTATCGCGTCAAGAACACGCCGAACTGCGACTCCAACGTCGCGCGGCACTCGACCACGTTCGCGATCGACTGCGGCCAGAGCGTCGCCGGCATGCCGGCCTCGAACGCCGCCGCCCACGCCCTCGGCTACGGCACGCCGCCGACCAATCCCTCGCCCGAACGGCCGCAATAACGTAGGGCGGGCTTCAGCCCGCCCGCGGCAACATGATCGTGAACGTCGTCCCGGCGCCGGGCGTGCTCTCGACGTCGATCGTTCCGCCGCTCGCGGTAACCGACTGATGCACGACGGAGAGTCCGAGCCCCGTTCTTTGCCGTTTCGTCGTGAATAGCGGCTCGAAAATCTGCTCCAGCGTCTTGGGGGGCATTCCGCTCCCCGTGTCGCTGATGCGGAGTTGCACGTGGTCTTCGCGCTGTGTCAGCGCGACCGTCAGGTCGCCGCCGAGCGGCATCGCGTCACACGCATTCGCGACCAGCTGGACGAGCGCGCCTCGCAAAAGCTCCGGATCGCTGCTTGTGGTCACCTCGGTCTCCGGCACTTCGAAGTGCAACCGGACGCCGCGGCCCGCTACGACCGATTCAATCTCCGGGATCCGCAACGCGAGCCACTTCAGGACGTCGAACTGCCGCACCACGGGCTCCAGAGGATGGCTGAAGCGCACGACATCCGACGTGATCCTGCTTCCGCGAGCGACGGCCGCAGAAAGCTGATCCGCGATTCGGATGAGTCGCGGATCATCCGGATAGAAGCGGGCGAGCATTTCGCTCGCCTGCAGGACCGACATGAGCACGTTGTTGAAATCGTGCGCCATCGCACCCGCGAGTCGCCCGAGGTTTACGGTGAGGTCCTCTCTTTCGGTGGAGTGCATTGCTTTCTGTCCGCAGAGACGGCGAGTCCGTCTGGAAGGAAACGTGTAACCTATTTAAAATGAGCCACTTCACCAACCAACTGACTCATCCTTCCCCCAATGTACGGCCCTCCGACGCGATTCGCCACTCGTCGCTTGTAAATAAAGCGCCTGGGGCCAGCCGCCGTGAAAGTGGGACGGATAGGCGTCGCTTGAGGAATGCGTGAACTATGTGCCCTAAGGATTCCGTTCCGTCCTATACTCGGACCTGACGATGAGGACAAATAACCGTGCCGCAAGCTCGTGCTGAAGTCGTATCGGCGATCGCGCGCGCGCGGGCGGACCTTGACCGAGCGCTCGCACGGTTGGAGTCGCTGGCCGATGACGACCGCCAACGGGTCAGCTACTCGGTACACGCACTCAACAATTACCTCATGGTCGTCGCGACGACGTTGCAGCTTCTCCGGAGCAAGCTCGCACTCAGGGGTGATCGGGATGTGATGCGTTGGCTCGATTCTCTGAAGCACGCGACGAACCTGATGATGAGCACCGCGCGAGGCGTCCTCACGGCAAGCTCCGATGCGCTTCCGCCACTCCTCTTCGAACAGGCCAGCCTGACGGAAATCGCCGCGGGGGTGTGCCAGTCGTACGCCGTGGTAGCGCGGAAGAAACGGGTCCGCATCAGCTGGAGGTCGCCGCACGAAACGGATTCCGTCTACACCGACCGCGTCGCCGCGGGCGCCGTGCTCGATAACGTGTTGTCGAATGCGGTGAAGTACTCGCAGCCGGGAACGACGGTTTCCGTGAGGATGACGAAGACAGTGGACGAGATCGTGTGCTCCGTCCGCGACCGCGGTCCGGGACTCAGCGAGGCGGATCAGGCGAGACTCTTTCAGCGCGGCGTTCGGCTGACCCCTCAGCCAACCGGCGGTGAAGCATCGACCGGGTACGGTCTTGCGGTCGCGAAGGACCTCGCCAAGGCGCTCGGCGCCCGCTTGACCTGTTCGAGCACCCTCGGTGAGGGCTCCTGTTTCGTGTTCGCCATGCCCCTGCACTCCGCCGATATGAAGGCCCACGAGGAAGCGCTGGAGCTTCAACCGGGGCCGACTACCTCGCGGGCAGCATAGCCGGCCTCGCTACACAGAGGCGGCGAACGTCCGCAACCGTTGCTGGATGCCGTCGCGAACGTCGCGGAACGCGCGCAGCCGATCCTCCTCGGACCCCGTTGCGGTGCTGGGGTCGTCGAAGCTCCAGTGGAGGCGCTCCGTGGCTCCGGGAAAGACCGGGCAGTTCTCGTCGGCGTGGTCGCACACGGTGATGACGTAGTCGAAGTGCTGCCCGGCCAACTCGTCGAGCGTCTTCGAGCGCTGGCCGGTGATGTCGATGCCGAGCTCGCGCATCGCTGCGATCGCGAGCGGATGCACGCGCGTCGCTTCGGTTCCGGCGCTGAAGACGGAGAACCGATTGCCCGCCATGTTTCGCAGCAGTCCCTCGGCCATCTGGCTGCGCGCGGAGTTGTGGGTGCAGAGGAAGAGGACGGGCGGCCGGCGGAGCCACAGCGCGACGTTGACGAGGCCGATCAGCGCCGGCACCTCCACCAGCGGTCCGATCACCGCCGCGAACGCCGCACCGTGCGCGATCCCGAACGTCGCCACGGCGACGGCGATCGCCAGCTCGAAGTTGTTCGAAGCGGCGGTGAAAGAGAGCGTGGCGGTCTGCTCGTACGTCGCGCCGAGCTTCCGGCTGATCCAGAAGCTGAAGAGAAACATGACGGCGAAGTAGATGAGCAGCGGAAGGGCGATCCGCAGCACGTCGAACGGCGCTCGCACGATCGCATCGCCCTTGAGGCTGAACATGACGACGATGGTGAAGAGGAGCGCGATGAGGGTGATCGGGCTGATGCGCGGCACGACGACGCGGTGGTACCACTCCAGTCCTTTGGTCTTGCCGGCGATGTACCGCGTCAGGAAGCCGGCGACGAAGGGGACGCCGAGGTAGAGCGCGACGCTCTTCGCGATGTCGAGCATCGTGATGTGGACCACGGCGCCGCGCAGGCCGAGGGCCGCCGGCAGAACACCGATGAAGAACCACGCGTAGACGCTGAAGAAGAGCACCTGAAAGATCGAGTTGAACGCGACCAGGCCGGCGCAGTACTCGGCGCTCCCCTTCGCCAGGTCGTTCCAGACGATCACCATCGCGATGCAGCGCGCCAGGCCGATGAGGATCAACCCGATCATGTACTCCGGGTAGTTGTGGAGGAACACGACGGCGAGCGCGAACATCAGCAGCGGGCCGATGACCCAGTTCTGCAGCAGCGACAGCGCCAGCACCTTGCGGTTCTCGAAGACGCGGTGCAGCTCCTCGTAGCGCACCTTCGCCAGCGGCGGGTACATCATGAGGATCAGACCGATCGCGAGCGGCACGCTGATCGTGCCGGCGTTCCACGCGTTCACCGCGCGGTTGAAGCCCGGCACGGCGTAGCCGAGCGTCACGCCGGCGGCCATGGCGAGGAAGATCCAGAGCGTGAGGTAGCGGTCGAGGAACGAGAGACGTTTCGTCGCCATCGCGCATGCAAGTATATTCGCTTACGCGTATGTATCTGGCACCTGATACGCTTTACCCAAGGTGTTCGTCCCGAAGTCGATCGTCTGCCTCAGGGAAGGCTACACACGACAGCGCGTCCTGCATGACTTGGCCGCGGGGGTCGTGGTGGGCATCGTCGCGCTGCCGCTGGCGCTGGCGTTTGCGATCGCGTCGGGCGTGCCGCCGGCGCGCGGGCTCTACACGGCGGTCGTCGCGGGCTTCCTGATCTCGGCGCTGGGCGGATCGCGCGTCCAGATCGGCGGCCCGACCGGTGCGTTCGTCGTCATCGTCTACGGGATCGTCCAGCGCTACGGCTACGACGGCCTCGTGATCATCACCATGATGGCCGGCGTGCTGCTCGTCGTCCTCGGCCTGGCGCGGATGGGGACGCTCATCAAGTTCATCCCCTACCCCGTCATCACCGGCTTCACCTCGGGCATCGCGGTCATCATCTTCTCGTCGCAGGTGAAGGACTTCCTCGGCCTGAAGATGGGAACCGTTCCCGCCGATTTCGGGGACAAATGGCTCTCATATGCCGGCCACTTCTCGAGCATCTCCATCCCGGCGGCGCTCGTCGCCGCAGGGACGCTCATCGTGCTGATCTTCTGGCCGCGCGTTTCGACGCTGGTGCCGGCGCCGTTCGTGGCGATGGTCCTCGCGACGGCGGCGGTGCAGTTGTTCCATCTTCCGGTCGAGACGATCGGGACGCGATTCGGCCAGGTTCCGAGCTCGTTTCCGCCGATGCACGTGCCACACGTCGACGTCTTCCAACTTCGCGAGTACTTCTCGCCGGCGCTTACGGTGGCGTTGCTCGCCGCGATCGAGTCGCTTCTCTCCGCCGTCGTCGCCGACGGGATGATCGGCACGAAGCACAAGTCGAATATGGAGCTCGTGGCGCAGGGCGTCGCGAACATCGCGTCGCCGCTGTTCGGCGGGATTCCGGCGACCGGTGCGATCGCGCGCACGGCCACGAACATCAAGACCGGCGGCCGGACGCCGCTCGCCGGGATCACACACTCCGTGACGCTGCTCGCGATCCTGCTACTCCTCGGCAAGTGGGCGTCGATGGTTCCGCTGGCGTCGCTGGCCGCCATTCTGGTGATGGTCGCGTACCACATGAGCGAGTGGCGCGCGTTCGCAGGACTCCTGAAGGCTCCGAAGAGCGACATCGTGGTCCTCATCCTGACGTTCGGGCTGACCGTCTTCGTCGATCTTTCGGTCGCGGTGCAGGTCGGGATCGTGGTCGCGTCTCTGCTCTTCATGAAGCGGATGAGCGACATCACGCAGATCGAGTGGCTCGACGAGGACGAGATCGAGGATCCCGGCTCGATCACGCAGTCCGGCCGGCGCGCGGTCGACGTTTACGAGGTGAACGGTCCGTTCTTCTTCGGCGCCGCGGACAAGGTCAAGGAGGTGATGGGCGGCATCGGAAAGCCACCGAAGGCGTTCGTCCTCCGGATGCGGCACGTCCCCGCGATCGACGCCACCGGGCTGCACGCGCTGGAGCAGATGGCGAAGAAATGCCGCCACGACCGGACGCGCTTCATCCTCAGCGAGGTCCGGGAGCAGCCGCGGCGCGCGATCGAAAAGTCCGGCCTGAAGATCGGCGAGATCGTCGACACGTTCGACGAAGCGCTCGAGCGGTTGACGCCGCGCTCCTCCTAGTTCCACTCCAGCGCGGCGGCGACGTCGGTGGCGAGGCGGAGGGGGTCGAAGGGTTTGGCGATCATGGAGCGGACGCCGAGCTCGGTGAAGCGGCGGCGGTCGGCGGCCTGCACTTTCGCGGTCAGGAAGATCACGGGGATGCCGCGCGTGGAGGGATCGTCCTGCAGGCGGAGGAAGGTGGTCGGGCCGTCCATCTCCGGCATCATGACGTCGAGCAGGATCGCGTCCGGCTGAAACAGCGGCGCGATCCCCAATGCATCGGCGCCGGAGCCGGCCATCAAGACCTTCCACCCCATCGTGAGCTCGAGGCTGACGGACGCGATCTCGCGGATGTGGTCTTCATCGTCGACGACGAGGATCTTCTTAGGCTGCACCTTCGACCTCCTCTTCCAAATTTTCGAGCGGGATGGTGAAGCGGAACGTCGTTCCCTTCCCGTCCTCGCTCTCCGCCCAGATACGGCCGCCGTGCGCGGCGACGATACTGCGGCAGATGGCGAGTCCGAGGCCGGTGCCGCCCTTCTGGCGCGAGTCGGACGCGTCGACCTGTTTGAAGCGCTCGAAGATGCTCTCGAGGTAGTGCTTCGGAATACCACGGCCGCGGTCTTCTACCGCGAAGGTGTACATGCCGTCGCGGACCGATCCTTTCAGCAGAACGGCCGTACCGGGAGGCGAGAACTTCACGGCGTTGCTCAAGAGGTTCATGAGTGTCTGGACGATGCGGTCGCGGTCGCCCCACAGCTCGGTCTTCGACGGCTCCGTAGTGACGCTCACACCCGCACGATCGGCGAACGACTGGATTCCTTCAACGGCTTCGATCATCAGATCGCCTGCAACAACCGCGGCGCGATTCAGGTCGACCCGGCCGGAGTCGATCCGTTCGAGGTCGAGGATGTCGTTGATGAGACGCACGAGGCGATCGGTGTTCGTCACGGCGATGTCGAGCATCCGCGTTGCGCGCTGGTCGACGTTGCCGAGTAGTCCGCTGCCGAGGAGTCCCAACGCCCCCCGGATGGAGGTGAGCGGCGTGCGCAACTCGTGGCTGACGGTGGAGACGAATTCGTCTTTCATCCGCTCCACGACGAGGCGCTCGCTGATGTCGCGGAAGGTGACGACGACGCCGGTGGGATTGCCGCGCGCGTCGACGATGGTGCTCGAGGTGTACTCGATCGGAACCGTTCCGCCGTCGAAGCGGTTGAACGTCCCGCGGCCGGTACGGACGGGCGGATCGAGCCGTGCGCCGCAGACCCGGCAGTCGCCGTGGGAGAGGACGCGATCGGGGCAGGTCGCGGAGTGAATCCGCGCATGGAGGCTCTGTCCCACGAGCGAACGCGTCGAGCCGAGGATCCGGTCGGCAGAGCGGTTCTTGAACGTGACGGTGCCGTCGAGGTCGAGACCGAAGATGCCTTCGCCGGCCGAATCGAGGATGGCGTCGTTTCGTTCGACGACGACGCTCAGCGCGGCCGTGCGCTCCTGCACCTGCAGCTCGAGATCGTTGCGATGGCGGTCGATCTCGCCGAGCATCTGGTTGAACGCGGCGACGAGGTCGCGGATCTCGCCCGGCGTCGATGGCTCGGGATCACCGGCGCGCAATCGATAGTTGTCGCCGCGCGTGATCTCGCGCGCCAGGCCGGCCAGCCCGGCAATCGGACGCGACACCACCGCGGACAGCTTCGACGAGAGCACGAACGCGACCGCGAGCGCCACCGCAAGAATGAGGGCGAGAATCAGGCTGTACTGCCGCAGGCGCATCTTCACAAGGTCGTGCGATGCCGCGATGTAGAGGGTCCCGATCTTCTCCCCATCGAAGATGATGTCCGTGAAGATCTCGGTGTCATCGGCGCGCGGACTGGCGGTGAGAGCGCGCAGTGAGACGGGAGCGAAACTTCCCTGCCGCGCATAGGTGACGAATGGAAGGCCCTTCGCGTCGAAGATCGCCGCGTCGACGATGCTCGGCTTGGCGCGGAGCGAGGTGAGGAGCTCGTGCGCCGCTTCGTGATCGCGGAAAGTGAGCGGCGCCGTGCTGTCGATCGCGATGACGTTCGAGAGGGTCTTCATGTCGCGTTCCGTGATCTGGAGCAGCGCGAAGAAGTTGACGACGACGGAAGCACCGCCCGACAGCAGCAGGGCGACCATCGTCGTGATCATGATGATCCGCCGGAGCCGCCGTTGAATGGAGAGGCCGTTGACGTTCATCGGGCCTCCGCCGTACTGCGTATGGCGCGCGCGATCTGCAGCAGTTTGGAACTGATCTTGAGGTGCGCCTCGGAAGCCGCGCCGGTGTTGATGTCGAAGTCGATCCGGTTCTGCACGGTTGTCAGCTCGATCATGCCGCCGCGGATCGCGAAGCCGTCGACGTCGCTGACGGTCAGAACGCTGAAGCCGCGTGTCGCGGCAAGGATGGCGCCGAGGTGCTCGAGCTCGGACGAGCTGACGAAGAGAACCTGGCAGGTCGCGAGGGAATCGTTCCAACGAAGGCGCCGGACGATGAGCGGATGGCCGTTCGCACGTTTGCCGGCGATTACGTCGTCGATCGCGCGTCCGAAAGGGTCGCGTCCGATGAGGCCGATGACGATCGGCGCACCCGGCGGAAGTGTGCTCTGCGGCCACTCGACGAACTGCGCGAAGTGGTGGAGGTAGGCCGCTTTGATCTGGTATTCGCCGGCGGAGACGTCGCCGGCAGCGACCGCCGGTCCGGCGAGAAGACCGACAAGCGCCAGAAGCACGGCCGCCGAGCGGCGGCACCGGTTCAGCGGCGCCATACGATCGTCCCTGCGATCGTTCGTGATGCCGGCGTCAGCGCGGCGTTTTCGGCGGGGCCCTGGAACTCGATGTGGCGGCTGTCGACGAGATTCCGGCCGGAGAGACTCAGCTCGAGGCCGGGCATCAACTGCCACGCCACACGCGCGTCGAGACGGATGTAACGAGGGACGTTCTGCGACACGACACCTGCAACGAAGTAAGCGGAGGTATCGATCTCGAGCCGCGGCGAAACGGTGAGGAAGGAGCGCGCGGAGAACTGATGGTGCGGCGCGTCGTAATACCTCAGTTCGTCCGACGGATCGCCGTCGACGCGGTCGACGACGCCGAGGCCGAAATGGGTGAATCCGAACGCCAGGTCCCAGCGGCGTGTGGGACGCAGCAACAGCGACGCCTCGATGCCGCGCGTCGAGCCGCCGATCGCGTTCGCGTAGTTGAACGGCAGGATCGCCTCGCCGTTCCGCACAGTGACACTGCCCGGCTCGAAGGTGATCAGATCGTTGAGTGCGTTGTGATACGCGGTGATGTCGAGCGACGCGAACGACGTCAATACGCCGCGGTAGCCCGCCTCGAATGAGTGGACGTACTCGGGTTTCAGGTTCGGGTTACCAAGAACAGTCACCATCACGCTCTCGCCGTTACCGACGGGAACGGCGCCGAAGCGGATCAACACGTCGTACTCGGCCTCGGACGGCAGGCGGACGCCGCGCGTGGCCGCGGCCCAGATCACCTGATTTTCCCGGATCATCCATAGCGCGCGAATGGACGGCTGCGCCTGCGTGGTGTGCCCGTCGTGCAGGATCTTCGACCCTGCGATCAGACGAAACGACTTCCCGAGGCGAACCTCGTCCTGTGCGAAGGCGCTGATGAGGAGTGTCGAGCTGTTGGGAAGAAGCACATCACCCGACGGGCTCTGCCAATGCGAAGAGCTGGAACGAGCCTGGACTCCCCACATCACGTTGTGCCTGCCGGCGGTGATGTGGTGATCGAAATCGACGTCAAAGGTCCGCATACGCTGATTCGCCTGCCACTGCGTGCGGGCCGACTCGTCGTAGTACGCCGTCACGGCGGTTTCTGACCGCGGCGACTGCGTCGACGACCAGCGGAACAGGAGGTTCTGGCCGCTGGTGCGATTCGGGTCGGAGCGGATCCAGCCGTACGGTAGGGCGGCGGTCGGATAGCTGACGGTCTCGCCCGTCGTACCGCGGTAGACGTCACCCTGCACGTTCATGCTGCCGGCGTGTGTGGTCCACTCGGCGCGGAAGGCGCCATGCAGCATCCGCCAGTCATCATTCCCCCCCGTGATGCCCTCGGCGCGCGAGGTGGCCGGAACGTCGAAGGCTTTGAAGGTCGCTCGAAAGTGGCCGGTCGTCCCGAAGCGGCCGCCGTATCGGACCGAAGCATTCGGGCCGGTAGATTCACCATGTGAGACGGTGGCGAGCATCCCCTGCGTGTCGACCGGATGCTTCGTGATGATGTTGACGATGCCGTTGACGGCGTTGGCGCCCCACAACGTGCCGCCCGGGCCGCGTGTCACCTCGATCCGCTCGATGTCGTCGAGCGCGACGTCCTGCACGTCCCACCGCACGCCGCCGAACAGCTCCGAATAGACGGTGCGGCCGTCGATCATCACGAGGAGCTTGTTCGACCATCGCCCGTTGAAGCCGCGGGCGCTGACGGCCCAGAGGTTCCGGCTCAGCTGCGCCACGTCGAAGCCGGGCACCATCCGCAGAAGGTCGGGAATGCTCGTGGCGCCGGAGCGCGCAATGTCGTCCTGGGTGATCACGAAGGTAGCGGCGGGCGTTTCCGAGAGCCGCTGCCCTCTTCGGGCAACCGAGGTCACCTCGACCTTCATGAGGTCTTCGACGCTGAGATTCGCCAGCTCGTCGCTGTTCTGCGCGCTCGCGCTCCCCGCGACTGCCAGCATGACCGCCGATGCCAAGGCGGCACTTCTCAGGACTTGGTTCATGCCTGGTAGTCGTGGCGGAGCCCGAAGAAATACAGCGCCCCACTGAGAACGACCTGTATTTTTCGCCTCCCCACAACGACTCCCAATTGAAGGAGAACGTCCGATGGGAGCCGTCGCCTCAGTAGAAGAAAAGATTCGCGCCCTGAGGGATCGATTCGTTCACGGCCTGTCAGGCCGGATCGACGAGATCGCAGGCGAGCTGGCGCAGATGGCGGGGAACGGCAGCGCCGTCGCGCTCGAGCGCAAGTTCCACACGCTCGCCGGAACCGCCGGCACGTACGGCCTCCAGGCGATTGCCGAGCTCGCCGCACAGGGCGAGGAAATCTGCTGCGATCAGATCGTCGACAACAGCGCGACAGAGGCGCTGCACGCGCTCGTCACTGACCTCCGCGCGGCCATCGCGGCCGAGGGGGCGCCGCCTGCCCTCAAGCTCGTACCGCCCGAGGAACCGATCCCGGAAGCGATGCGCGTCCTGTGCGTCGAGGACGACCCCGACCAGGCGGCGTACCTCACCGCGATCCTCGAAGACGCCGGTTTCCTCACGGCGTGGACGAGCGATGCGGCGCAATTCGACTCGGCATTCGCCTCTTTCCGCCCCGACCTGCTGATCCTCGACGTCAACCTGCCGGACGCGAGCGGCATCGACCTGGCGCGGACGGTCCGCAACTCCGCCGCGTCGGCGACACTGCCGATCCTCTTCCTCACTCAGGATCGCACGCTCAACACCCAACTCGACGGCCTTCGCGCCGGCGGGGACGACTACCTGACGAAACCGATCTCGGCGGCGCTGCTGCTGACGACGGTCGAGACGCGCCTGGAGCGCGCGCGCGTGATGCGCTCGCTCATCGACACCGACGGCCTCACCGGGCTGCTGACGCACGCCGCGTTCGACCGCGAGCTCGAGAAAGCGGCGATGGAGCAGGAACGCGGGGAGGGACCGTTCACGCTCGTAACGATCGACGTCGACCGGTTCAAGACGATCAACGACACGCACGGCCACGCGACGGGCGACCGCGCGCTGGCGGCGCTCGGGTCGCTGCTCCGCCGCTCGGTGCGGCGCACAGACACGGTCGGCCGCTGCGGCGGCGACGAGCTGGCGATGCTCCTGCGCAGCGCCGGCGCCGGGGCGGCGGAACGCCTCGCAAATGAGGCGTTGCAGCGCTGCATCGCCATGAGCCGGAAGGTGCCGGTCACGTTCAGCAGCGGCGTGGCCGAGCTACGCAGCGGCGACTCTCTCGAAAAGTGGAAACAGCGCGCCGACGACGCCATGTACGCGGCGAAACGCGCCGGCCGGGCGCGGGTGGTGGTGGCCCCATGAGCGCCGTCGCCTTCCGCCTTCCCGAGACGCCGCCGGCGGATGCGCCGATGCATCTGGTCTGCACGCACGATCTGCAGGGGTGGATCGTTTCCGTCAACCCCGCCGCCTGCCGCGCGCTCGACATGGACCGCGAGGAGCTGATCGGCAGAAATCTCCGCGACATCCTGACGGCCGAAGCGGAGTCGTCATTCGACGGCTATCTCGCACTCGTCGCGGCCAGCGGCGTGGCGCGCGGCATGATGTCGGTTGTGGCGCGCGACGGGAAGGTCCGCGTCTGGCAGTACGAGAACCGCCGATACGGGAACATCGTGAGCGGGTCGGCCATCGACGTCACGGAGACCGCGCTCGCCCTCCGCAAAGTCAAAGAAGACGAACAACTCTTCCGCTCGATTTTCGAGAACGCGTCGGACGTCATCGCCGTCCTGACGACACGCAGCGTCATCCGCTGCCACAACCCGGCGATGGAGCGGACGCTCGGCTACCGAAGCGCCGACATGGTCGGCTCGACGTTGCTCGACTTCGTCCACGCGGACGATGTCGAGCGAATGCGGGAGTTCTTCTCCCGCCAGGCGGACGACCCGACGGCGTCGTACACGTCCGAGGTGCGGCTGCGACGCGACGACGGCACGTTCCGGTCGTTCGAAGTCGCGACGCGGAACATCGTCCGCGCGGGACAGGTCGAGGCGACCATCCTCAACGCGCGCGACGTCACCGATCGCCGTCTTCTGGAGTGGCAGCTCGAACAGGCGAACCGGGTCAACAGCCTCGGACGCCTCGCCGCTACGGTCGCCCACGAGTTCAACAACGTCCTCATGGGCATCCAGCCGTTCGCGGAGCTGCTGGAGCGGCCGAAGATCTCGAGCGAGACGCTCACCAAGTGCGCCCGCCACATCGCCAGCTCGATCCAGCGCGGGAAAGCGGTGGCGCTCGACATCCTCCGCTTCACGCAACCGTCGGCGCCGGAGCGAAAGCCGCTTCGCGTCAACAAGTGGCTCGATCACCTGCTCCCGGAGATCGAGGCGCAGTGCGACAACACCATCACCGTCACGAGCGACCAGCCGGCGGAGTCGCCGGTCGTCCTGGCCGATCGCGTTCAGGTGGCGCAGGTGATCACGAACCTGACGAACAACGCACGCGATGCGATGCCGCGCGGAGGAACGCTGACGATCCGCGTCCGCGAGCCGGAAGCGGGCGAGCGGTTCGCGTTCGGCATCGTGGTGCAGCCGGAACGCTTCGTCCAGATCTCGGTCATCGATACGGGCACGGGGATCCGGCCCGACGTGCTGCCCAATGTCTTCGAACCTCTCTTCACGACCAAGCAGAACGGCGGCACCGGCCTCGGTCTCGCCGTCGCGCACCAGGTGGTGCAGCATCACGGCGGAGCGATCTTCGCCGAGAGCCGGATCGGTTCGGGAACGGCGTTTCACATCTTCCTGCCGAAGATCGTCGCGGCGGAGGAACAGCGGCAGGATGATCGGCAAACGGCAAGGCCGTGCCGCGCCCGCCGCGTCCTGATCGTCGACGACGAGCCGGCGATCAGCGAAGGTCTCGCCTCGATGCTTCACCTTCGCGGCTTCGAGGTGACCTCGGTCGAGACGGGCGGCCAGGCCACTCCCGCGATCTTTCAATTCAAGCCGGATGTGGTGCTGCTCGACATCGGGCTGCCCGACGTCGACGGCGCGGCCCTCGGCCTGACGCTACGGCGGGAGATGCCGGCGCTGCCGATTATCTTCAGCACCGGACACGGCGACCGCCGGACCGCGCTCCACGACGACCACACGCGATTTCTCCAGAAACCGTTCACGGTTGACGAGCTGGTGGCGGAGTTCGTCTCGCTTGACGAGGTGAGGGTGTGATGAGCACGAAGAAACGCCAGGCGCTGGTGATCGACGACGACGAAGCGATGCGGGAGCTGATTCAGGTCCTGCTCGAGTCGCGCGACTTCGAGGTCGAGGGCCTCGCCGACGGGATCCACGCCACGGAACTGACGAAGGAGTACGACGTCATCGTCCTCGACATGAAGATGCCGGTGTTCGACGGCGCCAAGCTCGCGGACTACTGGAAGGCGACGATCCCCGACGTCTTGCGACGCGTGGTCGTCCTCAGCGGCTACTCGCGCGTCCGACAGCCGCATCCCGAGGCGTTTGCCGTCGTGTCGAAGCCGTTCAACCACAACGAATTCATCAAGATCATCGAGGAGTGTGCCAGCCAATGAGACCCTGCTTCCACTGCTACGCCAAGTTCAACGAGACGAAGCCGCAATGGTGCGATTGCGCACGACCGCTGCGTACGCTGGTGTGCCCGGCGTGCCGCCTCTGCTTCTGCACGGCTCCCCTTCCCTACAAGCGGGAGTTCTGGGCCGCCGCTCCCCGCTCGCTGCGCGAAACGCCGGAGCGCTTCGGCCTTGGCCGAGCGCCGGCACCGCGCGAAACGACGGACCTGTCGGCGCCGGTCGTCCTGGTGGTCGACGATGACGAGGCGATGCGGTCGCTCATCGCATGCCGACTGCGTCAGATCGGCTATCGCGTAGCGACGACCGGCGATCCGCACCAGGCGCTGATGATGGCGCGCTCGCACGAGGTGGCCATCGTGCTCACCGACGTGCTGATGCCGCATATGGACGGCCGCGAGCTGTGCCTCCGCATCAAGTCGACGGACGAGGGCGCGTCGAAGAAGGTGATCGTGATGACGTCGCTCTACCGCGCCCGCCGCTACGCCGACGAAGCGGTGCTGCGCTACTACGCCGACGCCTACATCACCAAGCCAATCGACTTCGCCCACCTCGGCGAGATCCTCGCCGACTTCGTGCCGGTGCGGGAACACGGTTCCATGTCGTGGGCGACAGCGTCATCGCCGGCGGCGTAGAAGGCACGTTCTGCGTGGCGCCCCGCCGGCGAGGGCGCCGGCGGCCACACAGAGGCAAGAACGGAGGCACACAAACGAAAGCGCCGGCAGGATTGCCGGCGCCACACGGAAGCGATCGCGAACTTGCTACGCGACGCGGAGGTGGGGTTGGGTGTCGAACGGGACGAGGCCGTTGGCCTGGAGGTAGAAATCGACGTCCGTCGCGGTAAGGGTGTAGAGGACGCGGCCGCCGCCTCGGGACATGGCGGAGAGGAACGCCGCGCCATCGGGACGGATCATCATCGTGTCGCCGGTGAACTCCTGCGGAAGCGCGGTGAGGAGGTCGAGAAACTGCGATGCGTTGGCGGCTCCGTCGAGGATCACACGCTCGATGTCGAGGGCGCTGCTGAGATCGACCACCGTGAGCGTCAGCTCGGGAAGCGAGTCGATTGCCATGACCGTGGTGGAGGCGAGCTCGGTCGCCTCCCAGTCACGGCATCCGCCGCGGGCCACGAGGGTGAGTCTGCCTTGTTCGATCTTCTGTTCCATTTGGTCTCCTCAGTGCGCGAATTCGATCAGCGCGGTGCCGAACGCAATCGCGAACGACGGCAGCACAACGGTGAGCACGACGCGCCACGTGGAGCGGCCGCCGCGCATGTCTTCGATGGTGTGATGGATGAATGCGGTCATGATCGGGGTCCTTTCTTAGTGAACCGTGGCTTGAACAGTGGCGACCTGTGGCGGCGCGGGAGGCTGCTGCCCCACCGGTACCGTGCGTGTGCCGAACTCGTCGCGCGGCCAGACTTCGAGCGGAAGCTGACGTCCCGCGTGCTCGTATTCGGTCGAGTGCTTGCCGGCGAGCAGCTCGATCGCGCCGTTGGCCGGGATCACGTAATTCGTCCCGTCATAGCGGAACGGCGTTCCCGGCGTGCCGACGAAGCGGTACGACACGGTCGTGATTCCGCATGAGGCAACCGGTGCGCTGCTGCCGCGGTGGAACATCGAGGGGAAATGGAGCTGCGTGGCAAGGGCGGCGACGAGGAGCGGTGTCATTGTGTTTCCTTTCTCTTCACATCTCACTAGTCCAAGCGGCACACCACGCCTCCAGAAGAGCTAAAGCGCTGTGAAACAGACACTTACAGGTTTCACGACATCAAGCTACGTGTCCAGAATCCGGACAGGCGTATGATCGACGGCCAGATGCCGGAAAGTCGCGGTCGAATCCTCATCGTCGATGACGACTCGACCATCGTCGCCGGCCTCGAAGCGCTTCTCTGCGATGACTGGGAGGTGCGGACGGCCACGAACGGCCGCGACGGAATCGTCGCCTTCGGTGAGTTCTCACCCGATGTCGTCCTCCTCGATGTGGAACTTCCGGATGCTTCCGGCCTCGAGCTCCTCCACCAGTTCAAGATGCACGCGGAGACGGTAGAGGTCGTGATGATGTCCGGCGTCGGAACCTTCGACCGCGTGGTCGAGGCGATGAAGCTCGGCGCTGGGACGTTTCTCCAGAAGCCGTTCGACTACAAGACGCTCGACGTCGCGCTCGCGCAGGCGTCGCAGGTCGCGGAGCGGAACCGGGAGATCATGGCGTTGCGGCGCGCCGGAGCCGCCGAGACGACCTCTCTCCCCGGCATCTCTCCGGCCATCAAACGGCTGAACGAGGTGATCGCGAACGTAGCGAAGGTCCCGTCTTCCGTTCTCATCGAAGGAGAGTCGGGAACCGGCAAGGGAGTGCTCGCGAAGATCATTCACGAGCGGTCGCCGCGCTCGCGCGCGCCCATCGTCGATCTCAACTGCGCCGGTTTCTCGAAGGAGCTGCTCGAATCGGAGCTGTTCGGCTACGAGAAGGGCGCATTCACGAACGCGATGAGCACGAAACCGGGCCTGCTCGAGATCGCGGGAGAGGGGTCGCTCTTCCTCGACGAGATCGGCGAGATGGAGATCACCATCCAGGCGCGCCTGCTGAAGGCACTGGAGGACAAGCGCTTCCGCCGGGTCGGCGGTCTGCGCGATCTGAAGGCGAACTTCCGCCTGATCGCCGCGACGAACCGCGACCTGCAGGCCGACGTCGCGGCGGGACGTTTCCGCGCCGATCTTTACTACCGGCTCAACGTCGTCCGCATCGTCATGCCACCGCTCCGCGAACGCCTCGAGGATGTGCCGATCCTCGTCGAAGCACTGCTGCGCAGCATCACGAAAGAGCTCGGCCGCCGCGTCCCGAAGGTCAGCCCGCACGCCATGAAGAAGCTCCAGTCGTTTCCGTGGCCGGGAAATGTCCGCGAGCTCCGCAACGTCCTCGAGCGCGCCCTCCTGACGCTTCCCGGCGACGAGATCCGGACCGACGATCTCTTGATCGAAGCGGGTTCGGCGACGGTACCAAAGAACGGAACGTTGCCGATGAAGGAGTGGGAGATCGAGCCGCTCGACGACGTGATGACGAAGTACATCGCCGCGGCGGTGAAGGCGGCGGGCGGCAACGTCCGGAAGGCCGCGCGGCAGCTCAAGATCAGCCCCTCCACCCTCTACTCACGTCTTCCTAAGACTCCGTCTGATTGACAGGGGGGGTAGCAAAACGCATTACTTCCGGCACTCCGTGGTTGATGGCCACCTCGTCCCCCATCAGAAGTGAACGTGCCGATTGGAAAATCATGTCGAAGAGCGCCTGCGGAGGCATTCCGCCCAGCAGGAGGCCCTTGCTAATCTCAGCAGTGAAGCGCTGAGCGGCCGCCCGATCAGTGACGTGACCGCAGACGCCGTGCGAATGATCGACCGCGTGCTGGAGGTTCGCGGCGCCAGCATCTGGCTCACTCGGAGAACCGGGACGATCGAGCTTTCGGCGAGCCACGGCGACCCCGCGGTGACGGAAGAGGTGGTCCGGCTGCGGATCGAGACGCGCCATTCGTCGATCCGTGACAAGAGCGCTCTGTTCGTCATCGCGGGAACCGATTCGCCCGCCGGCCTGCTGGCGGTGACGTCGCCGCATCGTCTCCGTGCCGACGAGGTGCACTTCCTCAGCGCGGTCGCAAACCTGCTGGCGCAAGCGATCGGACGTGGTCAGGCCGAGGAGGAGCTGCGCACCCGCGCCGCGCAGCAGATCGCCATCGCGCAGTTCGGGCGCTTCGCGCTCCTCGGCATCACGCAAGAGCTGCTCGAGCACCTCTGCGACGTGGTCCAGGCGATTCTCGACGTCGACTACGCGACGTACCTCGCGTATGACCGTGACTCCGATACGTTCCATCGCGGCGCGGGCCGGTGGTGGATCGCCGACGACACCCCGATCCCGGCCGGCGAGGAGTCGCTCTCCGGGTACACGAGTCTGCACGGCGGGCCGGTAATCGTCGTCGATTACGCCTCGGACACGCGTTTCGCGTCCCACAGCGCATTCGCGCAGCAGGGGATCGCGAGCGGAATCGCAGCCGAGGTGCGGGGCGAGCACAATCTCTACGGAACGCTGACGGCACAGAGCCGCGCGCGGCGCGAGTTCACCGACACGGATGCGCGGTTCCTGCAGGCGCTTGCGAACGCGGCCGCCGAGGCGATGGAGCGGTCGAGCGCGAACGCGGAACGGCGGCGCCTGGAGGAACAGCTCGAAAAGGCGAACCGCGTCGCGAGCCTCGGCCGCCTCGCCGCCACGATCGCGCACGAGTTCAACAACGTGCTGATGGGCATCTCACCGTTCATCGAGCTTCTGAGGCGCGGCGACGTCGCGTTCGAGCGCCGGCTCAGCGCCCTCGATCACATGACGAAAGCCGTTCAGCGCGGGCGGCGCATCACGGAGGAGATTCTTCGCTTCACGAACCAGCCGGAGCCGGTCTTCGAGGCGGTCGGCTTGTGGCAGTGGAGTCAGGCGATCGCCCACGAAGTGCGTCCCCTTCTCGGGCCGCAGTACACGTTCCACATCGAGGCCGATGATGCCGACCTGCGCGTGCTCGCCGACGTCGGCCAGCTACACCAGATCGTCTCGAATCTCGTGCTCAACGCACGCGATGCGATGCCCGGCGGCGGCCGGATCACGCTCTGCTTCCGCCGCGAATCCCCCGGTGCATCATTCGAATTCGGCGTCGTGCCGCAGGCCGATGCGTTCGCGCACGTGATCGTCTCCGACGAAGGCGCAGGAATGTCGGAGGAGACCAAGCGCCACATCTTCGAGCCGCTGTTCACGACGAAGCGTCATGGGACGGGCCTCGGTCTTGCGATCACGCATCAGATCATGCAGCGCCACGGCGGAGCGATCTTCGTCGAGAGCGAGCCGGGCAAGGGAACGTCGTTCCATATTTTTCTCCCGCTCGCGGGCGACGACGCCCCGAAGCCGGCGGACGAGCCGCAGATCGCCGGCGGCTCCCGACGGAAGCGGCGGATCCTCCTGGTCGAGGACGACGTGAACGTCGCCACGGGGATCGCACAGCTGTTGCAGGAGGAGAACTTCGCGGTGGATGTGGTGACCCTCGGCGCCGAAGCGCTCGAAGCCGTCTCTCGGACGTCGCCGGACCTCGTCGTCCTCGACCTCGGCCTTCCTGACCTTGATGGGACGCAGGTCTATGAGCAGATCGCCGCGTCGCACCCGAACCTTCCGGTCATCTTCTCAACGGGACACGGCGACGAGAAACGTCTGGAGCCGTATCTGGCGCGCGGAAACGTGTCGATGCTGCTCAAGCCGTACGCCATCGACGCGTTGATCGCGGCGATCGATCGGCTGACGTAACGCCTAGTTCTCGAGCATCGCGCGCATCTTCTTGCGCGCGCGGATGTAGAGCGGACCGACCGAGCCGAGGGGGATGCGAAGGGCGGCACTGACTTCGTCGTACGAGAGCCGCTCGATTCCGATCAGCTTCGCGAGCGCGCGCGTCCGTTCGTCGACCCGCTCGAGCACCTGCCCGACGATGAGCGCCGCATCAGCGGCAACTTCGTACGCCAGCTCCGGCGAGTCGTCGGCCGGCACTTCGGCACGCGACTTCACGAGCCGCGTGATCCGCTGCCGGCAAAGATTCGCAACGGTTCCCGCGAGCCACGCGCGCGGCTGCATCACCTTCGCGCGTTGCTCCAGGAAGAGGCACCAGCTCTCCTGCACGAGATCCTCAGCGTCATCGCGGTCGAGGCCGAAGCGGCGCCGTACGATGCTGTGCAACAGCGGGAGCGATTTCATATAGAGCGTATCGAGATCGCCGTCGACGGCCGTCTGCTCGATCGCGGCGAGCATCTCGCGCAGCACGCGCGCGGTCTCGAAGACGTTGAACGGCTTGAAGAGCACCAGCGCCGCGCCGCGCGCCAGGAGCTCCTGCTCCATTCCGGGCGCCGCATACGCCGTCATCGTCGCTACGCGCGAACGGGGGCTCAGGCGCGCGACGGCTTCGAGCAGCCGCAGCCCGTCGTCCTCGGCGCGCATCCGCAGGTCGGTCAGGATCAGCGGGAAGAACTCGCTCGCGATCTTCGCCTCGGCCGCCTCACGGTCGTGAACGCCGACGACGTCGAAGTCTTCGAGACTCAGCGAGGTCACCAGCGCCTCGACGATCACCGGGTCGTCATCAACTACCAGCACTCTCTGCATGCCCTGCTATGGATCAAGCCGAGAGCCAGTCCGGCTAAGGCAGTAAGTCGTTGACGACAAGCGAGTTGCTCGATTTCAGCGTGTTTCCGTCACGTTCGCCGATCGGCCAGTCGTCCGAATTCCGGACACTCAGCCCCCCGTGTGGCGATCGGGGACGACTACGGCTTCCAAACCACGATGAGCAGCCCGCACCACCGCGGCATCCGCCGCGCCTCGCGTGTAGGGCCCGGCTTGAACGTAGGTGAGCGTCGTCCCTTTCCGCGCCGTCGCGTCGATGCCGGCAGCCCTCGCGCGGCGGAGGCAGTCGACGACGTTCGATGTGTCGCGGAACGCACCGAGTTGGACGAGCCACTCGCCGGACTTCGGTGTGGTGGCGGGCTCCCGTGTGGCGCGAGCCACACCGAGCACGACGTCTTTGACACTCACGGGCTCTTTCGAAAGAGAAACCTTTACTGAGGCGCTCCCGCTCTTTACCGTCAACGCGCCGGCAGGCAGCGCGCGGAAAAGAAAGTTCCCCGCTTCGTCGGTTTCGACGCGCCGCTGCAGCTCCACGATCTCGACGACTCCGCGCGATGGGAGGCGCCCGGAGATCGAGCGGAGCGCGGTCACGGCGAAGTTCAGCGTCCTTGGCGTGCCGCGATCGAGTGCGACATCCTGCACATCGGAAGAGACTGTGTACTCACTCGAAAGCGATTCGCGATCGATCGAGGCGCGCCACTCTCCCGGAGGCGCGGCGATCGAGAGGTGTCCGTCGGCCCCCGACGTCGCCGTGATGCGGCGCTCTCCCCGGCTCACCGAGACGACCACCCCGCCGACGCCGAGGCCCGCGTCGCTCACGACCGAGCCGATCAGACGCGCCGGCGTATTCGCGACGCCGAAGTCGACCACCTCGCCCGTGGAAGCCTGCGTCTTCGAAGCGGTCGTGAAGTAGGAAGAAGGCGAAGGCAGCTGTGCCGCCACCTGGTGCATCCCCTTCGGGAGACCGTTGAACGCGTAACGGCCGCGCGTATCGGTCGTCGCGCTGCGCCCGCCGTCGAGCCGGACTTCCACTGCGTCGACACCTTTACTGTCGGCCGTCCGTGCGCCTTGCATCTCTTCGTCGAGAAACACCGTTCCGCTGATCGAGCCGCCGCCGCCGAGCGTCGGCAGTTCGTCGAAGCGCCGGCGGATGCCGACGTCGACCGAGCGATCGCGTGTCGAGGTCGCCGCACCGATTTTCGTCGTCCAGGTCGAGAACGACGCCTGGACGTCCGTCGCGCCGCCGAGGCTGCGCGAATACGAAAGCGTCGCGATGTTCGAGGTCGTCGAAAACGCCACCCGCTCGGCCTGATCGTGAAGGAGGCGCAGACGGAGCTGATGCCGCGCCGGCGAATTGGAAAGCCACGCCAGCTCCAGCCCCGCCTGCGTGCGGAGAAGGGAAAGGTCCACCGTCGCCCCTTCGATGAACCCGAGATTGATCAGCGCTGCGTTGTCGCGGAGCAGGCGCGCGATGTCCTGCGGTGACTCGGCGGTCAAACCCAATTGCTCCAGTGCGAGCGCGAGGTCGGGTCGTTCTCTGAAAATGAGCTGCAACGTCGGCGCCTCGCTCTGACGGTCGACATACGCCGTCGCGAAGAAACCGCCGCCCGTGACGCGGCCGCTGAAGCGGAAGCCGTGCGTCACGGACGACGCGGACGAGTCGCCGAGGCGCGCCAGCGCCGTGAGGCCGCCGTGCGCGAAGTCGAGCGACACACCCGCCGGAATGACGAAGCTGCGCGTCGAAGCGCCGGCCGGCACGATCGCCCGGAAGTCGCCGTAGTTGATCCCGCCGAGGATCGAGAGGGTTCTCGTGGCGCGGAAACGCACCTCGGCGTTCGAGGTCATGCTGCGCTGCTCGAAGCGCGGCAGCATGTAGTGATTCGCGGAGGCTTCCGCCATGGCGCTGACGCGATTGCCGAAACGGCCGTTCCACGACGCGTCGGAGTAGAAGCCGTGCAGATCGCTCGGACCGGCGCCCGCGAAGCGGCGCGGCTCGTAGCGGATGTCGGCACGCAGCTGGTTGGTACCGCGATTCATGGCGAGCTGCAATGCGCCGCCGAGGCCGCGGCTGATGCCGACCTCTCCCCGCACCCGCAGATCGTCGCTGTTGCCATAGTCGGCGAGCAGCGACGCCACAGCCCCTCGGCGGTCCCCGTCGACGCCGTGGCTCGGGTAAAGGAAGAGACTCGGCATCAGCCGGAGCACCGGCGACATCCGGTACATGTACGACGCGCCGAATACCGTCTCGCGCTGCGCCGGGAGAACGAGCCCGTCATAGAACGCGGCGCCGGTGTATCCCGCGTGGATGCGCCATGTATCGCTCTCGAGATGGAAGCCGCGCACATTCGTACGAGTGAGCGTCAGCGGCGAGTTGTCGACCGCCCGGTCGAAGAACGTGATCCGCCGTGCCGGCGTCACGATCGAATACGAAGCGGAGGGAAAAGACATCCGCGGCTGATTCACGTTCATCACGTGGACTTCCGTGCGCCGCTTCTCGTCGCCGCCCGCGACGTCGATGATCGTCGTCGCCTGGCGCGTGCTGCTCGTGTAGCGCGTCTCTGCCGTCGCGGCAGGCGGCTTCGCCTGCGTGATCGCCGGCATCGCGGAGATGCGCGCGACCACCATCACGTCGACCGTACGCGTCTCTTGCATCGTCACGATCACGACGCGCGTCATCCCGGCGCTCTTGCCGGAGATCGTCACTACCCCGTTCTGCGAGGACGCCTCTGCGATCGAGCCATCGACCGCATAGGCCGCCGTCACGCCCGGAACGAGCAACTGCCGCGCCTCCCCCGCCGTGACCGTTACATCAGCAGCAAACAACTGCCCGGCCACGAGACAAGAGAAAAGAATGATCAGAATCCGCTTCACCGGACCACCATCTCCACACTGCGGGTAATGACCTTCCCGCCCGCGTCACACGTCAGCAGCACGCGATACTTTCCGCGCGCGAGCTCTCCCGCGAACTCGCCGTGAAGCAAGACCTGCTCGCCGGGCAGGACGCGGCGCGACTCGAGCGGCGCCTTGCCGACCAGCGTGCCGGTGCCGTCGAGGATCGCCGCGATTCCCTTTGCGACGAACGGCTCCGTCCCGTTGTTGACGAAAGGCTCCGTGAACGAGGCGTTCGACGTAGCGCTCTGCGGCACGACCGAAGGCACGCCGGCGTCGACCGCGATCGTGTCCGACAACGCGAACGTCATCAGCATCCCGAGGGACGCCGTCATCGGAACGTTGCCGCGCATGATCCGGTCCTTGCCGTGGAAGAGCGCCGTGATCGCGCGGACCGTCGTCTGCGGCGGAATCGTCACCGTCACCTCGACGGCGACGGACTGTCCGGTCGGCACCGTGACGAAACGCTGTGAGAACACCGCCGTCGCGGCGATGCTCCCGATCGTCTCCCCGGCCGGAACGAGCAGCCGCTTCCCGTGGCGGACCACCACATCCTCGGCGACCAAATCGAACGAGAACGGACGCGAGGTGCCGTTGGTGAGCAGCATCCGCTGCGTCGTGCTCTGCCCCGGCTCGCCGCGCAACATGATGACCGCGGGCGTGACGGAGAGCGCGCCGTTGTTGGCGTACGCCGCCGAGGCGAGGCTGAGGATCAGAAGGCCGAGGATCGTTCGCATGACTTGATGAGCTCCTAGTTGGTCGAGACTTCCCACCCGATCGACGTCGTGAGCGGCCCTTCGGCGGCTGTTATGGGCACTTCGACGTCGATCCGATGCGAGGTCACGGCTCCGATCGGCACCAGCGGGTCGATGATGACGGGCGCGATGCCGAGCAACTGGCCGTCGATGCGGATCGCGCAGCGCGTGTCGGGATTCATGAGATATGCGCGCAGCGAGGCCGAACCGCGGCTGCTTCCGCGGCGGTCCACGCGGAGCTGGATCGTCTCGCTCCGCACCGTCCGGTCGCGTTTCGCGTTCGCGCCCGTGTGCGCGATCGAGCCGAGGTCGAGCAACCCGGCGCGGGAGACGAACGTGATCGTCAGCTCGTCGGCGGGGGGCGCGACCGCGCGGCGGCGCGGGGCGGCAAGAGCAATGCTGCTCGCGCCCAGGGAGAGCGCGAGCAGCATCGCGATGGTGTTAGCCTGTCGCATCGCTTACTTCTTAGTTCGAGGTGGCGGTGAAGTTGATCGTGTTGTCGATCGCGGCGGCCGACGCGCTGTCAGCGACCACGATGTCCCACGAGTACGAGCCGGTCGAGGCGTAGGTGCCGGTGCTCGTCAGCGTCGTCGCGGCGCTGTCGGACAGCGTCGAGCCGTTGAGCTTCCACGTGACGCCGGAGGCCGGCGCGGAGCCGAGCTGTGCGTCCAGCGTGTAGTCGGTGCTCGTCAGGTTGGCCTTGTCGACCTGCACGCCGACGGTGGACGAAAGCGTCCAGTTCGAGGCGCCGCGCGCCAGTGTGAAGCCGGTCGGCGCCGAGCCGTACTTGCTGATCGAGCCGAGGGCGGAAGTGGCCGCGGCGGTGCCGGTGCCGCTGGTGGTGCCGCCGGCCGATTCGACCGTCATGCTGATCGAGCTGTCGATCGTGCCGGTGACGGTGAGGGTGGCGCTGTTGGTGGCCGCGAACGCGGACGTACCGACTGCCAGTGCTGCGATGACGAGGGACAACATCAGGAAACGTTTCATGGATGCACTCTCCTATTTCTTTCTCTACGGGATGGTTGCGACTTGCTACCCGTTGAGTGAGTCGTGGAGAGGGCGGGAAAAATACAGGCGCGTGCCGGACGGCTACAGAAATGTCTCGGGGTCGCCCGGCCTGGCGAAGAAGTAGCCCTGTCCCAGCGGTATGCCGAGCTCCTCCGCTTTCGCTGCGCTCGATTCGTCCTCGATCCCTTCAAGGATCAGCTCGCACTGAAAGTCCTCCGCCAGCGAAAGGAGGTTCCGGACGATCTTCAACCGTGTGGGATCCTTCTCGAAGCCAGTCCCGAAGTCCTCGCTGACTTTCAGAAATGACGGTCGCACCGCGTCCATCATCGGCAGGTGCGAATAGGCGACACCGACATCGTCGAACGCGAAACGGACTCCGTGCGAACGGAGTTCGCTGAAATTCCTGAGCACCGTGGGCGTCTTTGCCAGCGACCCCTGTTCCGTGATCTCCAGGACGATTCGGTCCGTCGCTACGCCGGCGTGGGTGGATTGCGAGACGAGCGTGTCAGGGAAGGAGCTGTCCGCGGCGAAGACATCCGGGTGAACGTTCAGGAAAAGCAGGCCGTTTCCGGCCAGCGCCGCTCCGTCGTGCAGCGCATGGGCAATGCACACCAGTTCCAGCTCCACCACGCGATGCTTCCGCGCCGCATATCGGAACAGGAGCTCGGGATTCCGGAACGGACAAGTGACGCGGAACCGCGCCAAAGATTCATATCCGAAGATCGCGGGCGCCGGCCCGAGGCGCAGGATCGGCTGAAACTGCGGACGCAGCGCATCGCTGCGCATGATTTCGTCGAGCATCGGCATCCGAATCACGGAATCGAAACCGCTGCGCGCGGAGCGTCCGGGACACCGGAGCATGTCGATCGTGGCATTGAGCTCGGCGATCGTGAACGGCTTCTGCAGAAATGCGGACGCCCCTCGCTCGGAGGCTTCGCGCTGCAACGCCTCCGGGGCGTCGCCGCTGATCAATATGATGCGGCTCTCCCGAGCATGCAACTTCGCGAAGCGGATGAAGTCGAGCCCTTCGTAACCGAACGGCCCTGAGATCCGGACGTCTGCCACGATGTGGGACGGATACATCCGCTCCACGATCAATTCGGCCGACTCGACGTCGTTGCATGTAATCAGCGTTCGATCGGCTCGCTCCAGGGCGGCGGCGACACCGACGGTGAGGGTTTCATCGTCATCGAGTATGAGAATGAGCTGCGACTCGACGGCGACATCCAATGCTGTCATCACTTACCGCTCTCACTATGGACGCCGGCAGGGGAAACGACTAACACTATTTCGGTACTCTGACGCATCGAAGCAGGCGCGAGCTTAGTAGCGAGCCCAGGCGACGAAGACGTTCAGGCGAAGAGCGTGCGCGCCCCGCTTCGTTTCGCTTCCGCCGGTGTGAGATTTCGATCCGCAGATGTACCGTTTCGCTTTACCGATGTGAGATTTCGATCCGCAGATCTGACTTTTCCGATCAGAAGTGTGAAATTTCGATCCGCAGACCTGCCATTTCGCTTCGCCGATGTGGTTTTTCCGTCCGCGGGAGTGCCGTTTCCATCCGCGGATCTGACTTTTCTCTCCTGAGTTCTGACTTTCCCATTCCCGGGAGTGAATTTTTGTCTCGGCGCTCTATCCCGGTTGAGTCGCGACCTTCCATTTTTAACCATCGAGGTTCCATTTTTCACATCCGAAGCGCCGCTCGGCACTCGCGAGTTGCGAAACGGCAGACCTTCGTCGCGATTTTTCAGACCGCAACTTCGCTTTTTCACACTCCTGGAAGCAGATTTCACTCGCGTCAGTGAGTTCAGCACTCAAAGGACTCGGAAAACGCGCGGGCGTCAGCCGCGGAGCGGCGAAATCTCATTAGCCCAACGCGTAAGCGTTGGGAAAGAAAGCCGTTCCATTCAAGGAGCCGGAGATCGACGGAGCGTTAATGCGCTCGCGCTTTTTTAACCTCCTCCGTCAGTGCCGGAAGCACCTGAAACAGATCACCGACGACGCCGAGGTCGGCGATACGGAAGATCGGGGCCTCGGGGTCTTTGTTGATGGCGACGATGTGCTTCGATGACGACATGCCGGCGAGGTGCTGGATGGCGCCGCTGATGCCGGCCGCGATGTAGAGATTCGGGCTGACGACGCGGCCGGTCTGGCCGACCTGGTGCTGGTGGTCGATCCATCCTGCGTCGACGGTCGCGCGCGACGCGCCGACGGCGCCGCCGATGGCGTGCGCGAGGTCGCGGATGTACGAGAAGTTCTGCGCCTCTTTGAGGCCGCGGCCGCCGCTGACGATGATGTCCGCCTCGGCGATCGAGAGCTCACCCGCCTCCGGCACCTTCGTGTCGACGACCTTCGCCTTCGTGTCACCCTTCGTGAACGCCACGTCGACGACTTCCGCCGCGCCGCCGCCCGCTTCTTCCGGCGGGAACGCGTTGGCGCGCGTGGTCGCGATCGCGAGCGGGCCGCTCACTTCCACGGTCGCGAGCACTTTCCCCGAATACACGTGACGCCGGCCGCGCAGCTTGCCGTCCTTCCACTCGAGACGATCGACGTCGCTCGCTACGCCGGCGTTCACCCGCGCGGCAAGACGCGGCGCGAGATCGCGTCCGTCCGAGCTGCCGCCGAAGAGGACGATCGCCGGCTGCGCCGCTTTGATCGCCGCCTCGAGGGCGGCGGTGTACTGCTCCGTGTTGTAAGCGCCGGCGTCGGCGACATACACCTTCTTCGCGCCGTACTTCCCCGCTTCTTCCGCGGCTCCGCGGTCGACCGCGAACGCGGCGAGCTCGCCGCCCGCAGCCTCGGCCAGCTTGCGGCCGATCGACAGCGCCTCGCGCGAGATCTTCTTCAGTTTTCCGTCTTTGCTTTCGGTGAATACCAGTACGCCGGCCATCAGAGTGCCTTCGCCTCCTCGCGGATGTACTTGAGAATCTCGGCGGCCGCCGCGTTCGCGTCGCCGCCGTCGATCTTGCGTCCGCCGCTCTTCTCGGGCGGCATCTCCAGCGAGACGACCGTCGCACGCTGGTTGAAGACGTCGGAGTCGGAGAGGCCGAGGTCCGCCACGCTCTTCGTCTCGATCGGAATCTTCTTCGCGGCCATGATTCCTTTGATCGACGCGAAACGGACTTCGTTGAGCCCCTTCTGCGCCGTGATCACCGCCGGGATCGACGCCTCGATGATCTCCTCGGCGCCTTCGATCTCGCGATGCGCCGTCAGCTTGCCGTCGCCGACCTCGAGGTGCGTGACGACGTTGACCTGCGGATAGCCGAGGAGCTCGGCCGTCATCGGGCCGACGAGGGCGTTGTCGGTGCCGACGCCCTGCTTTCCGAAGAAGACCAGGTCATGCGGGATCGACTTGATCGCGGCGGCAAGGACCTTCGCGATGCCGAGCGAGTCGGCGTCGACGGCGTTGTCGGCCTTGATGTGCAGCGCCTTCGTCGCGCCGCGCGCGAGACACTCGCGGAGCGCCTGCGCGGCGCGATCGGGACCGAAGGTCACGACCGTGACGTCGCCGCCGCTCTTCTCTTTCGACTTGATCGCCTCTTCGAGCGCGAACTCGTCGTACGGCGAGACGATGAACTTCAAACCTGCTTCATCGATGTGGCGTCCGTCCGCACCGATCTTGATCCTCGACTCCGTGTCGGGGACCTGGGCAATACACACGACTGAATTCAAGGGAACCTCCGTGGTGGGGTCTGGCGGGCGCTGAATTCTAGGTAAAAAGGAGGCGGTGTGGCAACCGCGGCACGCAACTTGTAAAGCTTCCAGCGCCAGCAATCCAATCGCATTCGTCAGACGCCACGGAGGTTCCGAATGTCCTTCTCGCACCGGCCCACGGAGGCCGACGGAAATAGCGCGATAAACCGCCGGATGTTCCGCTCCATCACGGCCGACATCAAGCGCAGCCCGCGCCGGGACGGCAACGGCAACGGCCGGCAGCAAAGGACCGCCCCTCCCGAGTCGACCAACGCGGAGAACTTCTATTACCTCAAGCAGATGAACGCGAAGACGCCGATGGTCATCATCATGACCGACGGCGAGGAGATCCGCGGCTGGATCGAGTGGTACGACCGCAACTGCCTCAAAGTGAATCGCGTCGACAAGCCGAACCTGCTGATCCAGAAGCACTACATCAAGTACATGTTCAAGCAGGACGAGCTCTGACCTCCACACTCTAAGCACTACAATCGCGCCATGAAGCCGCTCGCCATCACCCTCGGCGATCCGGCAGGTGTCGGTCCCGAGGTGGTCGAGAAGGCGCTGGCCGAGGTCAATGTGCCGGCGCGGACGTTCGGGACGAACAAGCCGCGTGGCGGGTACGGCGTCGTCTCGGCGGAGAACGGGCGCGCGGCTTTGGATGCCATCGATCAGGCGCTCGGAGCCATCGCGCGCGGCGAGTGCTCCGGCCTCGTGAACGCGCCGATTCACAAGCAGTCGATTGCGCTCGCCGGCTGCAAGTTTCCCGGCCACACCGAGTTGCTCGCGTCGAAGGCGGGGCGGAAGCGTTACGCCCACGACTACGCGATGTACTTCGACTCGCCGTCGCTCCGCGTCGCGCTGCTGACGGTGCACGAGCCGCTCTGGAGCGCCATCCGTCGCGTGAACGGAGAGGACATCGCCGCGCTGACGAAGCTCACCGCGCGCGAATACGCCAGGTTGTACGGAGCGCAGCCGCGGATCGGCGTGGCGGCGATGAACCCACACGCGGGCGAAGGAGGGAAGTTCGGCGACGAGGAGGAAGAGATCCTCCGCGGCGTCCAGCTGGCGCAGCGCGCCGGCGTCGACGCATCGGGACCGCTTCCGGCCGACACGCTCTTCCTCGCCGCGCGCGAGGGCAAGTACGATGTCGTCGTCGCGATGTACCACGACCAGGGACTCATTCCGGTGAAGACGCTCGACTTCGCGCGCTCGGTCAACGTGACGATCGGCCTGCCGTACCTGCGGGTCTCCGTCGACCACGGCACGGCGTTCGACATCGCCGGCAAGGGCATCGCCGACGCCGCGCCGATGCGCTACGCAATCGAGTGGGCGGCGAAGCACGCGGAGAAGTTCACGTTATGAATCGCTGGGGCGTCCGGATCGCCGGCCTGCTGATGCTGCTCTTCTTCGCGCTCGTCTTCCTGCAGATGTACAAGCAGCTGGCGATGCTGCAGAAGAACCGCCCCGCAGCGACTTCGACGAGGTGAAGCACACCCACCGCGCCGCGTTCGCACTCCTCTTCGTCGCCTGCGCGTGGGGCGCGACGTTTGCGCTGATCAAGGACGTCCTCCGCTCCATCGCCCCCGAGCCGTTCATCGCCTTACGCTTTCTGGTCGCCGCGGCGATCCTCGGCGTGATCGCCGCGCGGAGGCGCTCGTTCCGCCGCGACGTCATCGGCCCGGCCGCGGTCCTCGGCGGCCTGCTGTTTCTCGCGTACTGGGGGCAGACGCGCGGACTGCTGTTCATCTCGCCGTCGCGATCGGCGTTCCTGACGGGACTCAACGTGGTGATGGTGCCGTTCGCCGATCGGCTGCTGCGCGGGCGCCGGCCGCCGCTGACCGCGTGGATGGCCGCGGTGCTCGCGGTGGTCGGGACGGCGTGGCTGATCGGCGGATTCGACGCGCGGCCTTCGATCGGCGATCTGCTCACCCTCGGCTGCGCCGTCGCCTCCGCGCTCCACGTCGTCTACACGGCCGAATTCACCTCTCGGCACTCCGCGACGGGGCTGGCAGCGGTGCAGATCCTCGTCGTCGGCGTTCTGGCGATTCCCGCGGCTTCGTTCGCGGCGCGGCCGGTGCTCTCGCGCGAAGTCGTCTTCGTCATTCTCTTCACTGCCGTCGTGACGACCGCCCTCGCATTCGTGGCCTTGATGTGGGGGCAGGCCCGCGTGAGCGCGACGGAGGCCGCGGTCATTCTCGCGTTCGAACCGGTGGCGGCGTCGGTGACCTCGGTCGTCTTCTACGGCGAGCCGATCACGAGCGCGCTACTGATCGGCGGCGGGTTGATCCTCGCGGCAATGGTCGTTTCGCAGCTACGCTAAACTGCGCCGTCCACATGCCCCGCATTCTGGTCACCAACGACGACGGCATCTACAGCGAAGGCCTGCGCAAGCTGGCCGCGGTGCTGGCGCCGGTCGGCGAGGTCATCATCGTCGCTCCCGACCGGGAGCAGAGCGCCGCGTCGCACGCGCTGACCCTGAACCGGCCGCTCCGGATGCTGGAGCTCGAGAAGAACGAGTGGATCGTCGACGGCACGCCGACGGACTGCGTGAACCTCGCGGTCCTCAAGCTGATGCGTGACGCCCGTCCCGACATCGTCGTCTCCGGCATCAACTTCGGTCCGAACCTCGGCGATGACGTCACCTACTCCGGCACGATCTCGGCCGCGTTCGAGGGGGCGCTGCTGAACATCCCGTCGATCGCTTTTTCGGCGCTCGTCGGCGAGCACTTCTCGTTCGACCGCTGCGCGACCTTCGCCGGCGCGCTGGTGCGGCACGCGCTGGAGCACGAGCGCGATCCGAACGTGATCCTCAACGTCAACTTCCCGGTCGGCCACTTCAGCGGCGTGAAGGTGACGCGCCTCGGCCGCCGCATCTATTCGGAAGCGGTCATCGAACGGCAGGACCCCCGCGGCCGCTCGTACTATTGGATCGGCGCCGGCCCTCCGACGTGGTACCCCGGCGAGGGGACCGACTTCGAGGCGATCCAAGAGGGCTACATCTCGATCACACCGCTGCACCTCGACCTCACCCATCACAAATCGATCTCGCGGCTCGCGCCGCTCGAGGAGCTCCTTGGCGACGTCGCAAAAAACGCCTAGCGCAGCGGAAGAGCGCGAATTCGCGCATCTGCGCACGCTCATGGTCGATCGCCATGTCGCGGCGCGCGGCATCCAGGACGAGCGGATCCTGAAGGCGATGCGGGAGGTACCGCGGCACCGGTTCGTGCCGCCGGTCGTCGCGGTGAAGGCCTACGGCCCGGGCGCGCTTCCCATCGGCAAGGGTCAGACGATTTCTCAGCCCTACATCGTGGCGCGGATGATCGAGCTGCTCGACCTCAGCGGCAACGAAAAGGTGCTGGAGATTGGCACGGGAACGGGATACCAAGCGGTCGTACTTTCAAAACTGTGCGCCAAAGTCTTCTCGATCGAACGCGTCAGCGAGCTCGCGCTCCGCGCGACGGAGATCATCCGCGAGCTGAAGATCCACAATGTCTCGGTGAAGGTGTTCGACGGGACGTACGGCTGGTCGGATCAGGCGCCGTTCGATCGGATCATCGTCGCGGCCGCGGGGCCGGAAGTCCCGGAGCCGCTGCTGCAGCAGCTCAAGCGGACCGGCAAGCTGGTGATCCCGATCGGACCGGAAGGATCGCAACGGCTGGCGCTCGTCACCCGTGTCGGAACACAGTGGCGTATCGAGGACCGCGGCTCGGCCGAGTTCGTGCCACTCGTCGGCCGCTTCGGCTGGAAGGAATGAGATGCGCGCTCGCGGACTGCTGATCGTCACGGCGATCGTCTCCGCGATCCTCGGCGCCGTCGTTGCGTATCTCGTTCTCACCGTCCCGAACGACGTTCAGGCCGCCGCGCTGATGCGGCGCGCGAAGGGACAAATCGAGGCGGGGAAGACCGATCAGGCGCGCACCTCGCTGGCGCGAATCATCCAGCAATACCCCCGCACCGACGCTGCCGCCGCCGCGACGCTCGCCCTGATCCGGCTCGACGCCGACGAGGGCGCCAAAACGGAGCACGAGCTTGCAACGATTCGCGAGTCGCTCTCGATGACCATCGCCCGCCTGTCGGCGGCGGAGAACGAGATCAACACGATCAAGTCGACCCCGCCCCCCGCCCCGGTGGTTGCGCCCGCCCCGGCCCCGAAGCCGGCGCCCGCGAAGAAGGCTCCCGCGAAGAAAAAGCACCGCCGTCGCTGACGTACAATCCGCTCGCCATGAAAGAGATGCGCTTGATCCGGATCCACGGGAAGGTGCAGGGCGTCGGTTACCGCTTCTTTGCCACGCGCGTCGCGCGGCGGCTCGGCCTCAAGGGCTACATCCAGAACAACCGCGATGGCTCAGTCGAAGCGGCTGTCGAGGGGGAAAAAGACGCGATCGACGAATGGCTCGAAGAGTTGAAGGAAGGACCGCGCTACGCCGAGGTGACCAAGATCGACCAGGAGTCGAAGGAGTTCACCGGACGCCTCCCCGACTTCGACGTGAAGTTCTGACATGAGCGCTGAAGAGCTGAAATCGTTCATCCGCGACGTTCCCGACTTTCCGAAGGCGGGGATCATCTTCAAGGACATCACGCCGCTGCTTCGCGATCCGGCGGCGCTCGAAAAGACCGTTCGCCTGCTCGCCGAGCCGTTCCTTCGCGAAGGAATCACCAGCGTCGCCGCGATCGAGTCGCGCGGTTTCATCTTCGGCAGCTGCGTGGCGCGCATTCTCAACTGCGGCTTCGTCCCCATCCGCAAGCCGGGCAAGCTCCCGTGGACGAAGCGCCGCTACGAATACGAGCTCGAATACGGCAAAGACGTTCTCGAGATCCACAACGACGCCGTCGGCAGCGAAGACCGCGTGCTGATCGTCGATGACGTCCTCGCCACCGGCGGCACGATGGCCGCCGCCGCCGCGCTCGTCGCCGAACTCGGCGCCCACGTCACCGGCATCGCCACCGTCATGGAGCTCGCCTTCCTCGACGGCAGGCGTAAACTGACGGGCGGGGCGATATTCCACACACTGCTGACGTATTAGTGGCCAGTAGCCAGTTGCCGGTTGCCAGATCCGGCCACCGGCCACTGGCCACCGGCAACTGAAAATGTACGACCTGATCGTCATCGGCTCGGGTCCGGCGGGCGAGAAGGGGGCGGCGCAGGCGGCGTATTTCGGCAAACGCGTCGCGCTCATCGAGCGGGAGCCGGTCCTCGGCGGCGCGTGCGTCAACACGGGAACCGTGCCGTCCAAGACGCTGCGCGAGTCGGCCCTCCAGCTCTCCGGCTTCCGCATGCGCGCGTTCGGCGATGCGATCGGCCTCACGATCAAGGACAACATCACGGTCGCCGACTTGATGCGCCGCAAGCAGCTCGTCGTCGAGCGCGAGTGGCAGCGGATCGACGCGAACCTCCGGCGTCACCTCGTCGATCGCTACTCGGGAAACGCCCGCTTCCTCTCGCCGACCAAAGTCGAGATCAGCAACGCTCTCGGCACTGAGGTCATCGAAGGCACCATCGTCCTGATCGCCACCGGCTCGTCGCCGTACCGCGCATCCAACGTCCCCTTCGACGACGAGTTCATCTGCGACAGCGATTCGATCCTCGGTATCGACACGATCCCGAAGACGCTCGCCGTCGTCGGCGCCGGCGTGATCGGCTGCGAATACGCTTCGATCTTCGCCGCCCTCGGCGTCGAGGTGCACCTGATCGACGGCCGGACCTCGCTCCTCCCGCAGATCGACCGCGAGATCATCCGCATCCTCATCGCCGACATGCAGCAGCGCCTCGGCGTCGTCATGCACCTCGGCTCCGACGTCGAGGAGATCGACCGCTGCGAGCACGAGGTCGCACTCACGCTCAAGGACGGACGCGAGATCGTCTGCGACAAGGTGTTGTACGCCGCCGGCCGTTCCAGCAACACGGCCGATCTCAATCTCGACGCGGCTGGAGTGAAGACCGGCAACCGCGGACTCGTCGTCGTCGACGAGAACTACCGCACGAATGTGTCGAACATCTACGCCGCCGGCGACGTCATCGGCTTCCCCGCGCTCGCCTCGACGTCGATGGAGCAGGCGCGCGTGGCGATGGTCCACGCGTTTGATCTCAAGTACAAGACGCGCGTCGCGCCGATTCTCCCCTACGCGATCTACACGATTCCGGAGCTTGCGACAGTCGGTCTCACCGAAGACGAATGCCGCAAGAAGGGGATCAACCCCGCGACCGGACGGGCGGCCTACCGCAATAATGCCCGCGGCCAGATCATCGGCGACACAAAGGGGATGATCAAAATCGTCTTCGACCGCGAATCGCTCGCGATCCTCGGCGTCCACATCGTCGGAGAAAACGCCTCGGAACTGCTCCACACGGGCATGATGGCAATGCAGTTTGGGGGTACGATCAATGCATTCATCGACTGCGTATTCAACTTCCCCACGCTCGGGGAGGCCTACAAGTACGCGGCGTATGACGGACTCGGAAGTCTCACCCTGAAGCCGAAGGAGACCGTCGCATGAGACAGCTCGCAGAGATCATCGAAGACCGTCCTCTGGTGCACGTCGGAATGAGCGAAAGCGTGAGCGACGTCGCGCGGCGCATGCGCGAGAAGAACGTCGGCGCGGTCGCGGTACTCGATGACGGACGGCTCGTCGGCATCTTCTCGGAGCGCGACATCGTCACCCGCGTCGTCGCCGAGAACCGCGACGCGGCGCAAACGCCGATCGGTGTCGTCATGACGAAGGATCTCATCGTCGCCGATCCGAGCGACGACATCGACGATGCCGTCCAGAAGATGCTCACCGGCAACTGCCGTCATCTTCCCATCGTGAAGGGCGGCAACCTTCTCGGCATGATCTCGATCCGCGACCTGCTGCAGATCGACGATGAGCGGAACAAGGCGAAGGCCTCGTTCCTCAACGAGCTGGTGACGTACTCGCCGGATTACGACAGCTAGTCCACCGTCAAACGCAACTTCACCGGCGTCCCGTGGACGTGCACGCCCTGCTGCAGCTCGAACCCGTCCGCGCCGCCGACGTTCTCGCCGCCGAGGAGGAGGCAGAGGCGCGCGAGGTGCTTGAATGCGTCCGGCTCCGCCTCGATGATCATTTCGCCGTTCACCACAGACGCGCGCAGCGGCGAGCGCGTGAGACCTTCGAGCGCCATCATCGCCAGGTCGTAGTTCATTCGTCCTCACCTCGATAACAGACCGAGTTTCGCTCGGTCTCGTGCAACACGACCTGGTACAGCTCCCCCACGGAAATCGCCGGCGCGAGCTGCTGCCAGAAGCAGCGCGCGAGGTTCTCCGCCGTCGGGATCACGCCGCGCAGGAAGTCGACGTCCGTGTTCAGGTTCTTGTGGTCGACGCGATCGATCACCGCGGCGCGCATGATGTCCTTCAGCTTCTTCAGATCGATCACCATCCCCGTCTCGGGATCGATCTTGCCGCGCACGCTGACTTCGAGCGCGTAGTTGTGGCCGTGGCCGCCGGGGTTGTCGCACTTGTCGTACATCGTACGGTTCCACCCCGCGTCGTACTTCGGGTTGTGCAACCGGTGCGCGGCGGAGAAGGTGAGACGTGCGGTGACGATCATGCGGTGCGTTACATCGCGATCTGTGCCAACGCGGCACGAATCTCATTCTGACGCGACGTCAGCGCCGCGCGGACGGCCTGGTACTTCGCATCGCTCGCGAGGAACGAGAAGAGCGGATCGGCCAGGACGTAGCTGATCGTCGGCTCGCGCCGGTCCTCGGCGCTTTCGAGCGCGGTAATCACGTTCTTCGGGTCGCCCAACATCGCGTACACCTCGGCGGTCGACGTCCAGTAGTCGTCGCCGGGACGCTCCCCTTTTCGCGCCTCCTGCAACTGCGCCTCCGCGTCGCCGCGCGCGTTCTGGCCCGCCGCGATGTACGCCTGCAGCAGGTGGTACCCGTAGTTCGGATCCGTCTTCTGCAACTTGTCGAGCTCGATCTTCGCGATGTCCGGCGTATGGCGCAGGACGGCGATGCGGCCGATCTTCAGAGCGAGCGCGACGTTGTTCGGCGTGTTCACCTCGATGTCGTAGTACTTCTGCGCCGCGTCCTCGTACTTGCCCGCGGCAAGCAGAAGGTCCGGCTGATGGATCGAGCTGTCGCCGAGGCTGACGCGGTCCAACCGCTTGACGGCGGCGTCGAAGTGCTGCGCGTCATTGGCGGAGTACGCGTACTTCCCGATCGCATTCAAGGCCTCGGCATCGTTCGCCGAGTGTTTCAGGACGACGCCATAGGCGGCCAACGCCGACGGCACATCGCCGCCGGCGAGACTCCCGCGAGCGACTCGGCGCGCCGCATCGATATTCGCAGGAGATAGCGTGAGGACCTGTTTCGCCGCCGCGAGCGCGTCCTTGTCGTTCCCTCGCGACGCGAAGAAGTTCATCGCGAGAAGCTGGGCGGAAAGGAAGTTCGGATCGGCAGCGACCGCGGCGCGGAGCGAGGTCTCCGCTTTCCCGTCATCGTTGTTCGCGTGCGCCGCGAGCGCGTCGGCGAAGGCGTTGAGGGCCGCCGGAGCGCCCGACTGAATCTGCACGTGCACTTGGGAAGCGATCCACTGCGTCAAGGCGACGATGCCGGCCGCGTTGTCCGCGAGCGCTGTAGCCGGTCCGACCTTCGACCCTGCCGCAGGCACGAATTGAGGCGGCGAATTCGGATGGATCGCCGCGCTGCAGGTGACCGCGTCGATCGACGCTGTGTCGATCACTTTCACGTCCGGCGTGTTCTTCAGCAGCTCGATGACCGCGAGGCGAATCGCAGCAGCACGTTCGAGCAGCGCCGGTTCGGCGCCTTCGACGCTGAAGTTGTCGACGATGATCTGGTGAACGGTGGGCGCCGCCGGCTTCGCCGCGACGACCGCTGCAGGCGCCTCTTTGTGGCGCGAGAGCATGATTCCGCCGACGCCGCCGCCGAGGAGCAGTACGCCGAGGGCGACGTAGAGGAGCGAGTGGCGCTTGGGAGAGGCCGGCGGAGGAGGCGGTACATCGAGCTCGGTCGCGTGGGTATCGAGCTGCGTCGGCGCGTTCGAGACCGTCACCTTCGGCTCCGCGGGAACGATCTCGTACAACTTCATCCCGGCGCGCGCGCCGGCGTCTCGCAGGCGCACGTTGCCGCGACCCTGCTTCACGAAATCTTCGCTGACGTAGAGCTTCCGCTTCGGCATCGCCTCGAGCGTCTTGTATGCGCGCGCGATCGCTTCACCGGTCGGCGTGCCGTCGGTGACCGTCACGTCACCGGCATGAAGAAGAATCCGGATCGGAAGATCGGCGCCGTCCTGCTGCTCCGGCTCGATGTCGAACTCCGCCTTGCGAGCTGCCTCGAGCGCCGCGTCGACCGTCGGCAGCTCCGCGACGAGCTTCGCGCCGAAGGGGTCGATCACGTTCCCGTCGAAGAGGTAGACCGCCTCGCCGATGACTTGCTGCATCTTCGCGGCGTCCCGCGTGGGATCGGTGCTCTCACTCGCGTCGACGTCGGCGAGGAGGAGGATCTTCGATTGCGTTCCGGTTTGCGACGTCGACGCCACCGGCGCGCTCATCTGCGCCGCGAGATCGCCGGCGAACTTGATCGCGTCCGCTTGTGAGCGCGCGATGTCGTCGACGATCGCGCGCGCATCTTTGTGACGTTTGAACGGGTCCTTGAAGATGCACTTGCCGATCGTTTCCATCACCGGCAGATCGATTTTCGGGTTGATCGCCCGCGGCGACTGCGGCTGCCCCTCGACGATTGCGCGCGCGATATCGGTCGCGGTGGTGGCGGTCCACGGAAGTACGCCGGTCGCGATCTCGTACATGACGACGCCGATCGAGAAGACGTCGGCGCGGAAATCGACCGCCTGCCCGCTGATCTGCTCCGGCGCCATGTAGGCGACGGAGCGGGGATCGCTGCCGCGCTGCTGGTACGCGGGAGACGATGCTCCCTCCTTGCGCGGCATCAGGTTGAGAAGATTGAGGCCGCCGAGACGCACCTGGCCGTTCGGCTGGACCATCACGGCGTCGCCGGTGATGTTGCCGTGCAACATGTTGCGCGCCTGGAGGAACTTCGCAACATCCGCGAGCTGATAGGCGAGCCGGAAGAACTCCTGCGTCCCGCGCGGCCTTCCGTCGAGAAACTTCGTGAGCGGCTGGGCGTCGATGTAATCCATCGCCAGCGCCAGCACGTCGCCGGCGACGATGATGTCGCGGATCGGGACGAGGAACGAGTGATAGAGCGCCGCGCCGAGACGGACCTGCTTGAGCGCCTCGTCCCGCCGCGCCGCATCCTTCGGCATCTGCTTCGTGAGGATCTTCAGCGCCGCCGGCTTCCCGGCGCGCGAGTCGTCCGCCCGCCACACGGACGTTCCGATGCGCTCGACGAGCCGGTACTGCAGCAGCTCACTGCCGGGAAAGACGGGATCTGAGGGCATGGTGGCAATAAGTTTAAGTGATATGGACCAGCGGCGCCCCGCTGTCGACCGTATCACCGGGGCTCACGAAGACTTCCTTGATCGTGCCGTCGATCGGCGACTGGATCTCGTTCTCCATCTTCATCGCCTCGAGGATCAGAAGGCCGGTGCCGCGGCTCACCGTCTGTCCCGGCTCGACGAGGACGCGCACGATGCGGCCCGGCATCAGCGCCGTCACGTCGCCCGCCTCGCCACCCTCGTCCTCGCGCGCCTTCCGGCGGAGCGCGAGCGGATCGATGATCTCGATGACCGCCTTCGCCCCGCTGAACGAGATCTCGTGCTGCGTCCCGTGGCGCTGATGGACGAACGCGAACTGCGTCCCATCCTCGAAGCGGAGCGAATGCACCGCCTCTCCCGCCTTGACGACGTCGACCGGCAGCTCTCGGCCGTCGATCCGGACGATGTACCCGCTGCCGTGCCGCTCCACCTCGACCGGAATCACGTCCCCTTCGTGCTGCGCGACGAATTTCATCGGAGCGCCTCGCGGCGGCCGGCCTGTTTCCAGTGCGACGCCCCTTCCGCGGGGAGCTTCACGCGCTGCGCGTCCTCGAACGCCATGATCGCCGCGGCGGCGATGGCGGCATCAGTGATGGCGCCCTCGCGGGGCTGGTGCTCGAACTTCATCTTCGGCAACAGGCGGTCGATGTAACCGGTGTCGAACTTCGCGGCTGCGAAGTCGGGGTCGTTCATGATGTAGGTGAAGAACGGGATCGTCGTCTCGATCCCCTCGACGCGGTACTCCGCCAGCGCCCGTTTCATCCGGCCGATCGCCTCGTCGCGCGTTGCGCCATGCGCCACGAGCTTCGAAAGCATCGGGTCGTAGAAGACCGGAACGGTGTAGCCGGCGTAGACGCCGTTCTCATTGCGGACGCCGGGTCCCTGCGGCAGGTTCAGATACCGAATCAGCCCCGGTGACGGAGCGAACTTGCGTGTCGGATCCTCCGCGTAGATGCGGCACTCGATCGCGTGGCCCGCCGGCACGAGGTGCGACTGATCGATCGTCAGCTTCTCTCCCTGTGCGATGCGGAGCTGCCACTTCACGAGGTCGAGCCCCCACACCATCTCGGTGACCGGGTGCTCGACCTGGAGTCGCGTGTTCATCTCGAGGAAGTAGAAGTCGCGATCGGGTCCCATGAGGCACTCGATCGTCCCTGCCGAGTAGTAGTTGACCGCCCGCGCCGCCTTCACCGCCATCGCGCCGAGGCGTTCGCGCAGCTCGCCGTCGACGACGGGAGAGGGGCATTCCTCGACGACCTTCTGGTGGCGCCGCTGCAGCGTGCATTCGCGTTCGCCGAGGTGAATGACGTTGCCGTGCTGATCGCCGAGGATCTGGACTTCGATATGTCGGGGCGAGGCCACGAACTTCTCCGCGTACACCGAACCGTCGCCGAAGAACGACTCCGCCTCGCTGGTAACGCGCTCGTAAGACGAACGGAGATCTTCCTCGCGTTCGACGAGGCGCATCCCCTTCCCGCCCCCGCCGGCGCTCGCCTTGATCATGATCGGCAACCCGGCGCTCTTCGCGAAATCCGCGATCTCGTCGAACGACTTGACTGCCTCGGTGAGACCGGGGACGACCGGGACACCCGCCGCCTTCATCCGCTGGCGCGACTCCGTCTTCGAGCCCATCGCCTCGATCGATTCCGGCGACGGCCCGATGAAGAGGAGGCCGGCGTCGCGGCAGGCGCGCGCGAAGTCGGCGTTCTCGGCGAGGAAGCCGTAGCCGGGATGAATGGCGTCGGCCTTCGACTTCTTCGCCGCCTCGAGGATGCGGTCGATCCGGAGGTAACTCTCGCGCGATGGTGCGGGACCGACCGGCAGCGCCTCATCGGCATAGACCACATGGAGGGCGGCCCGATCGGGCTCCGAGTAGACGGCGACCGTCGGGTAGCCCATCTCGCGGCACGCGCGGATGACGCGCACCGCGATCTCCCCGCGATTCGCCACGAGAACTTTCACGCGCCGCGCATTTTATCGATAAGATCGCGCCGATGGCCGAAGAGTCGATTCACCAGCAGCGCATGCAGCTCCTTTCCGGCGTCGTGACGTCGTTGCTGGAGGAGCTCAAGGCCGGAAACGGCGACAAGGATCGCCGCCGCCAGGTCGAGGAGTGGATGCGCACCCTCGCCGAGAAGTACCCCGAGTTCAAGATCGAGGTCGGCCTCCGCGACTACTACCTCGCCGAAGCCGAGCGGCTCCGCACCGACTTTGACAAGACGTCCGACCTGTCGGAGAAGCTGTCGCTGGGAAGAGCGATCGAGTCGTTCCTCGACCGCGCCGCGGACTACGACCGGCGGATTTCGGGGAACGGCTAACCACTTTCGGAAGATTTGTAACAATTCCTTTCTGGCGCGGAGCTGGAATAATTGAATTGTGGCTGTCTTCTAAGTCACAATAGTTCCTTCAACATCAGGTCTGTATCCAGCGCAGATGAACGTCATCATCTTGACGCCTGTCCGCCTCTTGGGGGAGGGGTTGGCTGCCTGCTTTCGTAGCAGACCGGATATCTGTGTGCTGGCGGTGATCAGCGATCTCTCCAGCTTGCGCGACTCGCTGGCGGCGACAAAGGCGGACGTGGTGTTGATCGACGTGACCCAAGGGATCGATATGTTCGACGTTCGGGCCATCGCATCCGAATGGCCCGATGTCGCGCTGGTGGCGCTGGGGCTCAACGAGCAACGGCAGGAGGTGGTCCAGTGCGGCCGCGCGGGATTCGCCGGCTATGTGGCGCGTGATGCGTCGATCGATACGCTGTGCAAGGCGCTCTCGGAGATCGCAGCCGGACGTCTCGCCTGTCCGCCGGAGATCTCGGGCGGCCTCTTGCGCGCGCTCTTTCACGAAGCGACGGCCCCGGAGACCGATGGGAAGGCGGCCCTCACCCGCCGCGAATGCGAAGTGCTCCAATTGCTGGGACGCGGGCTTTCCAACAAAGAGATCGGCGGCGAGCTTTTTCTGAGCGTGGCAACGGTCAAGCACCACGTGCATCACGTTCTGGAGAAGCTGCACCTCTCGGGTCGCGCGCAGGCGATGCACCGGGTGCGCGACGCGCCGTGGATCGCCCCGCCGTCGTCGTTCGTGAGCAAGAAGTAGCGGCTATCTCGTCTCGCCTGGGACGTTTACGGTTTTGGTGGCCTTTCCTTTCTCCGTGTAAACAGATGGAATGTCCGTCGAGAAATCCTCTTCGACCTTGCCGGTCTGGTCTTTCAAGATCGCCCGGCAGCTGAACACAGAGTCGACATAGTTCTCGGGGTGCTTCGGTCCGCCATCGAGCTTGTAGGAGATGTTCTTCACTTTGACCTCGTAGAAGGTCCAGCGATCGGTCTTCTTCATCCAGCTCTTGACTTTCGTCTCAGTCGAGTGAAGGTGCTGACTGTTCGCGTTGCCGGTGATCGGGAACATGTTTTCAGCGTTGCCGCGGCCGCCGAGATGCTCGTTCAACAGGTGGCCGCGAATGTACTTGTCCGGGCTCTTTTGCGACGGATCAGTGACCAGAAGGCCCATCAACTTGTCATGGACGCCAGATTCCGGCGTTGTGCCGCCCGCCGTATCCTTCTCGCTGAGCCAATCGACCGTCATCGAGATGCCGACCGTGTCGGGACCCAATGTTCTTGTCTTCCGGTCCACGGTCAATTTCTTCGCGGCTCCATCGCCCACTTTGGCGTTGGTCTTTTTCTTTTTTGCAGGGCTTGCCGTTCCCTCGACCCACCAATCCGTTCCGGACGGAATGACATCGAGCGTGGTGAACGCGTATCGGACTTTGATGGCCGCCAGGAGCGGTGTCAGCAACGTTTTTCCGACCGCCTTACCGGCGAATGCGTTCACCGCCTTGACGGCGGCCTCCAGCCCCTGTTCGACGCGAGCGACCGGATCCTGCGGCACGCCCGCCTGCACGACGCGCTTCCCCACCGCCTTCGCCGCCGTGACGATCCAATTGACCAGCCAGTCGAGTGCTTTGTTGATGGGGGCGCGTATCTTCTCGATCACACCTCTGACTTTCTCCGCGACGTTGCCAAGGCCGACGAAACCGGCCAGGAAGTTGATGGCCAGCGAAAGCAGTCCGGCGAGTGTGTTCTCCACGCGCGCCGCGGCAGCGTCGATGGCGCCGTTGGCAATGGAGACGATGGAGTCGACGAAACTCCGGACGACTTGCGCGATCTTGGCGAGCTTGTCGATGAATACCTTGATGGTGTCGTAGATCGACAAGATTGCCGAAATGAAGCCGGCCCCTGGAATGAACAGAGAGATCAGCTTCGGGACGGCCTTCTTCACGACCATGTCGACCACGAAGTCGGTGATCCCTCCGATCACCATGTCTTTCAGGTTCGCTAGCTGTTCCTTGATCTTGTCCCACGCCGCGGCGGGCCCGTCGCGCACGAGCGTGACGACGATGTCGAAACCGGTCTCCAACGCTTTCACCGCCGTCTCACCGATCGCTGCGACTAGCTTCTGACGGATGTTCGCCCACGTGAGCCCGAGTACGGAGAAGGCAAACTTCGCGATCTCGACGAGCGAGAAGGCCTTCGGAATGTAGACGTCCGGCAACGAGCCTGTGAGCCAGTCGATCAAACCTTCCTTGAGATGTGTGAGGAAGTGATCGGCGAAGTTCGTGAACCCGCGCTTCGCCGCCCTCACCAGATTGAGGACGAACGGGATCGGATTCTTGAGGATGCTCTTGAGAGCGGCGCCCGTCTTCTTGATGTACATGAGGGCGCCGGGGCTCACCACGTCGAAGATGATCTCGAGCAGGTTCCACACCGTGTTGCCCGCCCACGAGATGAAGTGCAGGACGAATCCGCCGAACACTCGAGCGAGCTTGAGGAAGGCCTTCGGCGGGAAGACGAGATCGATGATTTCCAGCGACTTGAGCGCGTTGACGAATTGCGTCGGAATCTGGCGGACGAAGGCCACGAGCCCCTGGAGGGCGCCTTGGAACCATGCCCAGACGCGCGGCAGCGCGTTGGCTTTCTTGACGTTCTCCCACACCTCCTCCTGTCCGATGAGCTTCATGAAGCCGCCGATTAGCGTCTCGGGACTGCGCGGGACCGGCTGGCCGGTGACCGGATCTTGTCCCAGCACCGCTTTGAGCAGGTCGTAGCCGCGCGTCCCTTCGGCGAGTTTCGCTAACGGAAGAAGGATCGCTTCGCGGATGAAACCGAGGATGTCTTTGGCCAGCGATTTTCCGAACGCGAGAAGCCGGTCGATCGGGTCGGTAAAGATGCGCTTGCCGCGCTCGTAAACGTCGCCGAGATGGAAGATATCTTTCCAGCTCAACGAGTCGAGGAACTTGTCGAGCGCTCCTTTCAGCGCGTTCCCGACGAGGCCGAGCGTGCGAATCTGCGTCTCGACCCACGCACCGACCTTGGCGAAGATGCCGTAGCCATCGAGGGCCTGCGCGAGTAACGGCCCGGTGACGGGGATGAGCTCGAGCAGCGCCCGGAGGATGTTCGCAGCGCTTCGGTCCACGTGCTCCCAGTTGATGGGATTCACCCCGAGGACGATGGTCAGCAGGCTGAAGCCGGGGATGTAGCGCGCCTTGTCTGCGATCCAGTCGACCGCGTCCTTGACGCCAAAACGCTGCACGCGCGGCTCGCTGCGGTGTGCCACGGTCGGATCGGTACTGCGCTGGACCGCCGCGCCTTGCTGGATAGTGTGCGCAAGCTCGTGCGCGATCAGCTCGCGCCCACCCGCGCTCTGCGGCTGAAAGTTGTCGCGGCCGAAAAAGACATGCTCGCCGACGGTGAACGCGCGAGCGCCCAGATCGGCGCTCTGTTGGGCCGCCGACTCCCCGGTGTGTATGCGAACGTTGCTGAAATTTGCACCGAACCGCGGCTCCATGAAGGTGCGTACCGGCGCCGGCAAAGGCACGCCGCCCGGAATGTTGACGTTCGTCGATGGAACCCGAACCGGCGTGGCCGCCTCGGCGCGCTGAACGGTCCCTTTCCGCGTCTCTGTGGCAGCCAGCGGCTTCGGCGATGCCGGCTCCGCCATGCGGACGACTTTGCCCGCAGCGACCTCCGCCTCGACCTCCGCCGCCTCGTTCGGCTTCGAGACTTTGGCCGGTAGATTGTTCGGCGACGACTGGACGGCCCGCGCGATGAACGCCTGCGTGCCGTGATTGCCCAACCGCTCCTGCAATGTGCGTGCTGCGGGGGCCGTGCTGCGCTGTACCGGAGCTGCGGGCCGCCGGTTGATCGCGGCCGGCGTAGGCTGAAGTTTGCGGTCGACTCTCATAGCCCCTGCCGGTTCTTCCTAAAAAGATCCCGACAGCTTCAGTGGCAGAACAAGTTCATTGAGAAAGGGTCGGAAGCGAGACGCGCTTCGCTCGTGCTGGAGAACCCAGAAGGCGTAGAAGCCGGGTGCGTAGAGATCCGACTCATCGACGCCGAAGTGATCGCAGATCACGAAACCGACGCCGATGCTATAGGTGCGCTTAGACAGATTGCCGTCGAACGACGTCAGGACCAGCGCTTCTCCTTGCGTCCCTCCGATGACTGCTTTGAGAGCAATGGCATCGCTGAAGAGAAAAAACGTTGGGGGCGGCTTCACCGTCAGCGCGCAGGCGTCGAGCGCGCCGTTGGACGCCTGCGCCGCGAGCTGTTTTTCAATTGCCGCCTTCACCGTCGCAACGGTCGCGGCAAAGGAAGGTGCCTTGAGTGTTAGAGCGCCCAGAGGGGAATCGCCATAAAGGACCACCTTCTTGCCACCGCCGGCGACGAAATGGGCAAATGCCTTCGCGCCCGCAGAACCGCCCAAACCCGTGAGCACGGCAGCCATCTCTTCCATACATTCTTTGTCAGTGACTTCGGACCGGCTCTTGCGCGGTGGGAAATGCGCGCTGGCCCACTGTTGCAACTTCAGCAAGGACGAGGACGAGAGTTTGGGAAAGTCGAAGTGTCCCATGTCGCTTGCCTTGGGATTGCAGACCCGACCCACGCCCAGGATCTTCGGGAACTGACACGGCGCCTTCTTCGGCGGCGAAGGCTGGAGAGTGTTCGCCATGAACGCCTGCGTGCCGGAATTGCCAAGGCGTTCTTGCAGCGTGCGCCCGGCGGCCGCGGCGCTTTGCTGCTCCGTCGGCGCCTTCCCGGATCGCCGTTTGATCAGCGCCGGTTCAGGGTCGAGTTTACGGTCGGAGGCCATGGTCAGAGTTGCTGGGACTCACCCTTCCTTTTTGTGGACTTTGACTTCTTCTGCCCGTTGGTCGCTTTGGGGATTCCGTCCGTTGGTGGGAGACATCCGGGATCACGCACCAACACCGGCCGGATGAATCGGCGTACGCCGGACTCGGGCGTCCATTGCGTGTTGCCCTGCTCACCTTTCAGAGTAAGTTTCGCAAGAAGAACGCAGTTACCGCAGCAGCCGGATCCGTCGCTGTCCTTGCATTCACATCCGCAGATGCCTTGATAGTGATCTTTGTAGCAGTCGTCCGTGGGATCGGCACATTGGCAAGGATCGGTCGGTGGAGTGCCGGCGGCGCCACCGCCTACTCCGAATCTTGCCGCCGACTTCATCGTCACCTGTCCACAAGCGCAGACGCATTTGGGGAAATCGCCGCTGACGATGCGGATGTCGAAGGCGTCCCGCTCGCGCGTGCAGACCGACTGCGCCTCGTCGTCGTCAGTCGAGCACATCGACGTGCGCGGCGAGCAGCACTTGGTGGTCCCGCACAGCACCACCCATAGTGGTCCCTGCTGGCTGTTGTCGCACTTTTCGTCGATCGGCAGCGACTGCTCGCTCGGCACGTAGATCGGATCGCCGGTGCAGTCGAGAGCGAGGCCGGCGCCGACCGTCGCGACGATCTGGCCGCACTTCGGCTCGACCTTCACGCAGAGTCCGCAGACGACACCGCATCCGAAGAACGAGCGGAACAGGAGGCGGCTCAGCTCGCGCGTGTAGCTGCTCAACTGCTCCAGGTCGTCGTGCTGGAGGAGCATCCCGGGGCCGAACCTCGGCCTGACCAGCGTGGAGAATCCTTTGACGCTGCTGAGGGTCTTGTTCGCGTTTCCGCTCATGACTTGGCTCCTGTGGCCGCTATCCAGAATGTGGAGAGGAACGTGTCGCCGATCGGCTGGCCGTTGCAGTCGACGATGAACTTCCCGCGGACTTCGATCTCGATGTAGGTATCGCTATCGATGAAGATGCTCTTGCGGCCGCGGACCGCGTCTTCGAGCCAGGCACCGTCGACGACGACCGTCGCGCCGCGAACGCAATCGGGCGGGTCGTCCTTCTGCGGCGGGAAGTTGGTCGTGTCCTTCGTGTCCAACTCCACGATTGGAGCGCGGGTCACCGGCCACCAGCCGCCCTCTCGCTCCATGTTCATGGCAGTGATTGCGAAGCAGTCGGGAAGAAGGCTGCTCTTCCGCACGGGACGGGAAAACGCAACCCAGAACGACTTGGTGATGTACTTGTCCTGGTCCTTTCCGTCCGGGCCGAGCGCCTCCGAGAAATCTTTGAATGTCACCGCGTTTTCGCGAGGACGGCGATGCCACTCTTCCCAGCCGTACTTGATGATCCGCGTGAGATCGCAACCCTGGATCAGGTCGAAAAGGAGATCGTTACCCTTGACGAGCTGCCGCGGGCCACACGCGTCGATTTCTCCGGTCAGCAGATTGACGCAAGCGAGCGGAACGCCGTTTCGAAGATCGACGCGCACGCGGCCGCACGCTTCGTCGACTTCCGTCAGCGGGCAGCAATCGGGACCGGGTTCACGGCTCGTGAGGTAGTCGCAGAGGCAGCGGCATCCGCCGCGCTTCGGCGGTTGGTCGACGCCGGCGGCTTTGTCGCCGCAACATGGTCCCGTGCCGCAATCGCAGTGGAGCTTGCACTCATTGGCATGGCAGCAGTCGCCGCACATGATCTGCTTCAGCGAGTAGCGCACCGTCTCGCAGGTGCGCTCCCACTCCTCGTGCTCGCAACTGCACCCGTCTTTCACCGTTACCGGACCGCTCAACTCCTCGGCGTAATGCGCGCTGAGCAGCCAGCAGACTTTCTCCGGCGGCGGGCTGGAGCCCGTCCAGATCACTGCCGCCTTATTGAGATCGCTGACCGCACCCTGGTCGTCGGCGACGAGGATGTCCTTGACGGCCACCTGCCGCTCGCCGCACTGCACCAGCTCGCGGCCGCACTCGTCGAGAGCGAGTCCGGCGCCGATCGTCAACCGCTCCGCCGTGCCTGAGACGGCGAAGCCGTACACCACGCCCCACCCGAGGACGGAGCGATTGAGGAGACGCCGCCGCTCCAACAGGTAGCGCTGCTCGACGCGAAAGGAGTCGGTGGTGAGCCGCTTGCCGTCGAAGTAGTTGTTCCTGCAACTGCATTTGCATTCGACGTCGGTGCAGCATTCCGATGGTTTGTTCATGAGATTCTCTCCTGTCGTCAACGCAACGATGTGCCGAGGGGGGAGCCCGATGCCGAAAGGCGCAAACCGCGCTCGGGCAGGCGGGCCATTCCGGTGAGGGCGTCCGTGCCGAGGCGCGTCATGGGAGGCGCTTCGAGCGTGAGCGTGCCGTCGAGACGATCGCCGCGCAGCGCCAGCGCGCTGGCCCAGTGCAACTCGACGCGCGCGCTGAGCGGCACCATGCTCTTGATCAAGGCGAGAAGCCACGGCTCCCACTCCGCTCGCTCCTCGGCCGACGCCGCAACGTCTACGCGAATTCTTCCCGCGAGCTGCCCCACGCCGTCATCGAGCTGCCCGGCGCACGGAAGGCGCATGTACCCGAGCACGGCGCGCGAATTCAGCTCGGCGGCCCATCGCGTCCGTCCGCCGAGCATTGCCGGCAGCGCGCTGCCGGAGCATCCATCGCCGCCGACCGTGGCAAAACCGAAATCGGCGGTGGCATCGGTCACCCGAAATCGCCGCGGCATGCCCGGCATCAGCGCATCGAGGAGCGCCTCCAGCCCCGCGCGCGTCCCGCGTCCCTTGGCCAGATTGGCGGCACGGCTCATGATCCTCTGCTTCAGCGGCAGAGTGAGGCCGTCGTCCCACGGCACGCCGAGCCAGCGGGCCACGTAGTCGAGCCACGGCTCGGATGCGGTCGACGGATCGATGTGCCTTCCGATCGACTTGATCTCCCCGTCGATCTCCTGCGTCGTCGTTTCGAGCACGCCGACCAGAGCGCGCAGGAAGCTGCCCGGCTCCGTCTCGGCGCGCTGGTAAATCGCGGGAAGGTTCTCCATCAGCGTCCCGCCCGGATAGAGAACGTTGAGCTCCGAGACGTCCGGCAGGCGCGCACCGGCCGCGGCACTCAGCGTGATCGCAACCCAGACGTACGGCTGATGGATGTCGAAGAGAGGTGCGCTGAACGGCGCCGCTTGCTGCGAGTCACTGCCGTGGAAGACCACCGGCGCCTGCCAGCGCGTCGGATCGCTGCGCAACTTACGCACGCGCTGGGCCGGCGTCAGCGACGCGTCGCCGAAAACGGATGTCATCTCATCGCGTGTTTCTTGATCCTCCGGCGCCGCGAACGAGATCTCGAGCGTCGCTCCGTCGGGAAGCTTCGACGATGCTTCGATGCGCAGCCACCGCCGCGCATCCGGACGATCGGGCGAATACAGCACCGGCGTGATGAGCGTCGCGCGCGCCTCACCGACGCCGTCGGGCACGGTCTCGGCGGTGACGAACCGCAGCAGTCCGCGCGGACCGGTCACGATCAGACTTTCGCGCGTGCCGGCGACACCGGTGGCCGGGGCGTCGCGCGCGTCGAGCGGCACGTCTTCGAGCCGGTTGCCGTCGGCGTCGAGCGCGATGACGAACGCCGAGCCGCCGAACGACGCGTCGTCCGCACCGGCGATGAAGAGGCGGCTGCGGCCATCACTGCCGAGGACCGTCGCGGTAAAGCACGGACGGAGCGCGGCGACCGGAAGGTTGAATGCAGGGACGAGCTTCAGGTTCTTCCGGCGGAACCAGAACAGACTCGGCGGACGCTCGCCGCCGAGGACGACGAAGCGGTCGGCGCGCCGGAGATAAACGAACGCGGTCGCGGGCGCGCAGGCGTCGAGCGTCATGCCGTCGCCGAGGCGCCCGGCGCAGTCGACTGGAACGATCTGCACGCCCTCGGCGCGCTCCACGAGCGCAAAGACACCCCCACGCCCGTCGTCGCTAATGTCGATGACCCGTGCGCCCCCGATCTCCACCGTGAGCAGGCGCGCCAGCGTCTCCCATTCGAAGAGCTGGAGCGAGAGCGGCGGCTCGCCAACGGCCCACAACCCACGCCGCGTTGCGACCAAGCGCGCGGCATGGCCGATGGCGAAGGGAGTGGCTACAGGGTCACCGTCGAGACGGTGCAGCTCGTGCGCGTCATCGCGCCATAGAACCTCACCCCCGCTGGTCACTACGGGAGCGTGGCCGCCGCGCGACGCATACAGCGTGTACAACGGCGAGTAAGGCGCGTACGGCCGGAGCCCGGCCGCGGCCCGGTCCGCGCCGTCGAAGAGACAGACGCTCCATTGCGCGGCGGTGGCGAAGCGGTAGCTCACGATGTGCTCCGCCTGACGTCGATGATGCTGCGATCGAGGTCGAAACGCGGGAGGCCGCCGCGAGAGACACGGATCTCGTCGGCGTTTCCGCCGCTCAACCGCACCTCCATGACCTGCTGCACCCCGTCGACAGCGCGCAGCCATGCAGAGACGTCGCGGCGCGTGACGGAGACGCCCGGATGCCAGTCGAGAGGTGCAAGCCGCTGCTTCAGCGCGCTTTCGACATTTCTTGCGACGGCTTCGAGATTGCGGCCAGCGGCGGCGACGAGCGTGGCTCGGATGGAGATGTCTGCATAACGGGGTGGGGCGACGGCGAGACGCGTCGCCAGCGGCATCCGACCGGCCAGCCGACGGCGGACCGCGTCCAGCCAGCGCTTCGTCTCGCCGCCGTTCGCGCGCATCGCCACGAGCGTCACGACGCCGGTGCGCGGCGCTTTGTCAGCCGGTGGAACGACCCACGCGCGCGCCACTTCAAGGAGCGAAAGCTCCGTCGCGGCGGCGACGACGTCCGCGGAGCTGACCAGCGCGTGGCCGTCGCGCGATCGAAGCCGCGCCTCGCGACGCTGCTCGATCCAGCTCGAAGAGGCGGCGCCGCCGGCGACCGGATCGACGTTGACGCCGAACACACCGTCAATGCCGGTGACTCTCCACCGGCGATTGCGCGCCACGTTGCCGCTTTCGCCGTCCGACACGGCGTATCCGGCCAGAACCTGCGCTGTCGAAGGTGGGACTCTGCCGTTGACGCCGTTGCCGAACGTGATCCGGCCCTTCGCGGCATCGAGCTCGAACACGCGCTCGCCGGGACCAGTATCGGAAAGACGGTCGCACCGCTTCCACGCGTTCAGACCGTCGTTGTCCGGGACCTGAACGGTCACCGGCTCCTCGCCCGCGGCGAAGCGCAGCCCCGTCTCGTTCAAGGTGAAGTTCCAGTCAGGGAGCCCAGTTGCGTCGTGACTCTCGCCGGTGATGGCGTGTCCCTGAACGATGGGGAGGACGTTCGGTTCGATGCGCAGGAACCGCGGCGAGCGCGCGAAACCTTGCGGCGCTCGCAGCTCGATGGTGAATTCGCGCGGCGAGCCGGTGACGTTGTCGACGTCGAGCAGGAGCACGCCCGTCGACAGCAAGCCGTTCGTGGAGTCGAATGCGATCCGCAGTGGAACGCGATTGCCGCCGGCGACGAGCGTGACGGAGAGTGCTCCCCGGCAACTGCGTGCCGCATCGTCCCCTGAAGAGTCGGCGCGAACGCCGATGGGCCATAGCGCCCCCTTCTGCAGCGTTGCATCGCCGTTGCGGCGGAACGTCATCGCCAGCACGTCGCGCCGTCCCGCGCTCTCGCCGAACGGCAGAAAGGGCGGACCGCCTCGCTCGTTCGCGGCGGTTTGGTCGATGGTGGTTCCGCCGGCGAGCCGCGTCTCCAGCCGTTGAATGGCGCCCGGCACCCAGAGGATGTTGTGCGTGGGACGAAAGGTCGGCTTCTCGTCGGTCGTTATGTTCACCACGGCATCGGTCGGAATGACGATGCTCCGCCCGAATGTCGCGACGGGCGACTGCGGATCGCGATGGTCGGGCCAGATCAGGCCGCGCGCCGCCGTCGTTCCCCCGGGCATGACACCGGCCAACGCCGCATACGCCATGCGCTCGTCGCGCCTCGGACGCCGCGACAGCGAATACATCTGCGCTTCGGCTACCCACGCCAGCAACTCCATGAGCGTGATGCCGGGATCGTGTGCGTTCTGATCCGTCCAGTCGGGAGCGAGCGACGGCAGACGGGCGCGGCCGATCTCCGTCAGGTCGTCGAAGCGGCGTTCGAAGAGATCCGGGGCAAGCTGTTTCACGGGATCACCTCGACGATCTGGAAGGAGAGGCGAACACCGTCGTCGTCGAGCACCACGAGGTCGTCGCGCTTCGCCGCGCCGGTCCAGGGACGCTGGCTCTTGTCGGGCAGGATCTCGCTCAGCGTTACGTCGCCGATGCTTTCGAGATGCGGAGTGCCGAGGAGAGCGTAGGCGACGTCGTTCTCGCTCGGAGTGGCACCGAGCGGCCAGCCGTCGCCGTCCCCGCCTCCCGCCGCCGTGTCGAAGAAATTGCTGATGCGCTGCTGAACTACGCCCGAGACTTCCCCGGCGTGGTCGAGAGTCGCCACGCGAAGCTCGACGATGACGCGCAGCCGGCGGATGTTGGGGCCGGTCACGCGCAACGCATCCGGCGCGCTCAGCGACGCCGGAGCGGCGTCGAGCAGAAGGCGCTTCAACTCGCGCACTTGCGCCGCATTGGGCAGAGGGTTCTCGCCGCGCATGACGACAACCAGGCGCACATAACCGGGACGAGCGAAACAGCGCGCCTGGACGATGTCGGGTGAGCTCTCGAGCGCCAGGTCCTCGAAGTCGGACGCGGTGATGGCGCGACTGCGATGTCGCAACCGCGCGGCACCGAAGCGCACCACACGATCGTCGGACTCCGGCGGCGCGCCGCCCGCGGCCTGATCGGCGGCGAAGACGGCTTCGACGCTCTCCACCGGCGAGACGAGGTTGAGCGCGGTGCGCGCGGCGATGGCGTTCCCGGGGACGTCGCTCGCCTCCGTGCCGCCGATCTCCGTGCGACGGTAGCTGAAAGCGACGATGGAGTCGCGGCCGATCGGCGGAATCATGCCGTGCTGTCCGTCGCCGAAACGGACCTCGCCGATCGACTCGTCGAGCGCGTAGACGCGGGCCTTGTCGTCCTCGTCGCCGGGATCGACGACTTGTTCCCACAGCACCCAATCGCCGGGAAGGCTCGCGTCCGCGACTACGCGATTCGGATCGTCCTTGCGCAATGCTTCGCGCTCTTCATCGCCGAGCGGCTCGCGCACGCGCAACTCGAGCGAGCCGCCGAGCACGGGCGGCCGCTGAACGCGGACGGTGAGGTTCGGCGCCCCATCGGACGACCCGAGGAGCTCGCGCGTGAGCGTCTCGGCGGCACTGGCCCAGACGGCGTTGAGATAGGCGCCGCGAATGGCCGGCTTCCAATCGGTCATCGAGCCGCCGGCCGCGGGCGTGAGGCGGAGCCACGTCAGGTTCTCGAAGCCGAACATCTCACGCGGCGTCGGGGGGACGGCGAGGTCCATCGAGAGCAGGCCGCTCTCGCCGAGCGCGCGGGTGGTGTCGTTGGCGACAGCGGGAACGAGTCGGTCCGCCGCCAGCGCGTCGACCTTCATCGGCGCGAACTGGTCGTGCTGGGCCTCTTTGTCGACGAGAAGGAGGACGTTGACCGGCGCACCGCTCGGCGTCGCGTCCAGACCGATGAAGAGCGCACGGCCGGTGTCCAGCGGCGGCGCGGGCGCGGTCGCCGTCGTGCCGGTCGCCGGCACAAACGCTTCCGTGGCGTATTCTCCCGGGCACTGGCACGGGGGCGGACAGTCATCCGCTATATCTATGGTTACGCCCGCGCCCGAGAGTCGTCCCAACGCCGTCGCGAGGGGCACAAACGCCTCGACGACCGCACCACGAGTACGGTTGGCATCGCTTTGGTCGCGTGTCGAGCCGCTGTCCTCAGCAAGCACGAAGAGCGGCAGCACGCCGTCGCAGAGGCGATAGGCGATCTGCAGGCTCAACACGTTCGGCGCGCGGATGCCCTCGGTCGAGCGCGCGATGGTCTGCGTGGTCGTATTACCGGACGTCGTCGACGTTGCCGTGACCTTCTCCTGGCCGTAATCGCCGCCGGTCAGGCGCGCACGGATCCAGAAATTCGTCCTGCCAGCCCAGTCGCTCGGACGGAGATCGTCGGGGACCGTGAATCGAACGGCGCCCGACTGCTTGAGGTTCGCCGTCTCGTCCTGAAGCGGATCGAGCTTCCACCAACCAGTGCCGTTGCCGTACTCCCACGACAAGTCGGGGTTGGACGAGGTATCGCCGAGTTGGGCAATCCAATCGCCGACCGTACCGTCGACCAGGAGCTCAGCTCCGGGACCAAGATAGGGTGGCGGGCTGGCCGTCCAATGTTTCCCGAGAGCGACGAGGACGGGTTGTCCATTGTTGATGATGAATGCGGTGCCGTGCTGGTGCGAGGGATTGCCGGCGGGAAAGATCAGGAAGGTGCTGGCCAGCAGCGATGCCGGCCAATTCCCAGTGGCGGCAGTGAGGCGCAGTAGCGGGACGAGACGCGCGCCGGAGGTCTCCGGGACCTGATAGTCGATGGTGGTGAGCGGGTTGCCGGGGCCGAGTGGCGGGGAAATGATCGCCTCGTGCGTGCCCGAATTGAAATTCGTGACCGTGTGCAAGGCCGCCGTCGGGAGTTCATTGGGCAAGAACAGGATCGTGCCCGTGCCTGTCGTCACGTCCGTCGTGGGAAGGGTCAACTTGGATAGGGTGGTGACCGATGCCGTAAAGGTCGTCGTCACCGACGACGCGCGATAGACGAATACTGGACCATTGATTGAGTTGACGTTGAACTCGTACAGCGTCTCGCTGCCGCGCGTAATGCCCGCGGCAGTCACCGTCTCGAGCGCGTAGTGCGTCAGGCTCGTTGGAATGGCCACGCTGTCATTCAGGGCGAGTTGATCCGCGGGCACGGCGGCGATGAGCGCCGCTTCAATAGGCACGTGGAGCGTCAGGAGGAGGGTCGGATCGAAGGTCGCCACCAAAACCCGGCTGGATACGGCGGGAATGATCAGATGCTTGGGCAAGAGCGTCGGCGCGCCTGCGGCACCGCCGGAGGACGCCGGGATCGCCGCGGTGAAGAGGGTATCTGGTAACGAGGGATCGAAAGGTGTCCAACGCGCCAGCGCGGTGGACTGCGGATCGGTCTGCAAAGACAACACGAAGGTCAGCTCGCCGGCGACGGAATTCACGTCGATCAGATCACCGATCGTTCCGCCGTAAAGATCCACGTGATCGGTGCTCTGCATCGTCAACTGGGAGGCATTGGAGAGGAAGCCCTGAAGCTTCGTCTGCGTGTCGTCGACTGCCACCACGACGAGGCAATGGTCGGAGCGCCGGACCGCGGCCGGCGCAACGGTGGGATCGATGTTGTTGAGCAGGAGCGTGCGCGTGCCGGCGATTGCCGGCGAGAAGGTAAACGAGAAGAGCGTGTTGGTGGAGTCGACTCCCACCAGTCCTTCAGCCAGCGTCCCGGGGCCGATGCCGACGTTTTGCACGTTGACCGGAGCGATCGTCTGCAGTTGGATCGCGTTGCCGGCCGTGTCCTTGGTCTCCAGCCAAGTGGCGTTCGGATTGTTGATGTCGCGATGAAAGAGCGTCCCGTCACGGACCGCGAACAGGAATCCGGCCGCGCCGTCATCGAGATGAACGAGCGCGGCGACCTTCTCCGTGGAGTCATTGACCGGCTGCACCACGCCGAACTCACTCCACCCGCTGATGGCCGGGAGCACACCCTCGCGACACCAAATCCACACTTTGTCTCCGGAAGAAACGGCAGCAAAGAAGTTGGAGAAAAGGGGTTGATCGACCGACCACACCGCCGGGTGACAGTCCGGATCGAGAGAGACGGGCGGTCCTGCGACGATCCCGCCGCCGACCACAGGCGAGGGCGGACGCACCGGGCCGCGATTGTCGTATCGACTGAGCACCCCGGTCGTGTCATCGAAGCCCAGCAGATGGAGATGTCCGTCGCGCGCGACACCGGCGAGGACTTGATGCGCATATGCGCCGGTTCGCGTACAGACGAGCGCTTCGAACGTCGGGTCGGCCATCTTGAAGCAGAGCGCCACCTCGGCGCCGTTTTTCGAGAACACTTCCTTGCTGCCGAGATAGAACGCGTCGAACTGCCGCGGCTCGCGCCCGAGAGGGAGGAACGCGCTGTTCAGCACGAGCGGCGCGGTGTTCGCCAGTGCCTCCGACGCCGGCGACTCGGTGTTGTCGTCGGGGCAAGGGATCGTTTTGCTGCCGCAGAGCTGCGCGTTGACCCGAATGCCCAACTCCGCCGGCCGAAACGGCTCCTGATCGGCCGCGAGGTTCTTGACTACCGCGCGGATCCAGCGGCTGTTCTTGCCATCGATGTCGAGGGGAACGACTGCGCCTCTCTTCTTGCTGAGGAGGACCGCGTCCGCCTGCGCCTGCTGGTCTTCGGGCAGGATTGTCAGCGTCTGCCAGTCGACGTCGTCCTCCGGGTCGACCTTGCCCCAGTACTGCCATTTCACGCCGCTGCGCAGACCCTGCGCGCCGACGACGCCGATCGTCGCGGCGGCTTCGATGTCCAGCAACTCGGTGTCGCCGAGATAGAGCGCATGCTCCTGACGATCGCGTGTGATGCCGTCGAACGCCGCGAACGCCGTGATCTTCCGCACCGGCGTCAGAGCGGGGAGCTCGCCCGACAACGGCGGATCGACAGTCACGATCTCCTTGTCGACCTTCGTAATCCGGTATTGCTGGCTCGCAGCCTCGATGATCATGTCCACCACGAGCCCGGCCTCCGGATCGAGCTGCAGGGTCGTCGCGCCGGCGGCGGCGAAACTCTTCAACTGCCATTGCGCCGGCAGCGGATCGAGCGGCTGGAGATCGCTCAGTCCGGGCGGCGGGAGATAGAACGCGTCCTCGGCGCCGTCGACGCCGACGACGACCTGCAGCCGGCCCGGGATCAGACGCACGTCCGTCTCGGTCTCGAAGACCACGTTTGCATCGCCGGCGCTCGCCTGCAACTGCACGAGCGGCGGAGCGGCCACCGGCGTGCGCGCCGCGTCGGCGAGCTTGAACACCACCGGCATACGCGCCGGCCGCGCCGCCTTGCCGCGCACGCCCAGCCAGTCGAGAAACCCGCGGCGCATCTTCTCAGGCACGCGGTCGAGGCGCTCGGCCACCTCGGAGCTGAAGCGCGCGGCGATCTGCAGCAGGGCACGGCCGAAGTCGCGCTGCCCGTCATCGGCCGCCCACGACGGGATCCACGCGCGCGCGCGTCCCAGCAACTCGTCCGCGAACTGTGCTGCGCGCCGCTCTTCCAGCCGCGGTGGCGGCGGCGCCTTCACGCCCGTCCTCCCTCGCCGAAGTAGAACGGAAAGACAAGATTGCCGGTCTGGTTCGTCTTGCGGACGCGGTACTCCAGCTCGATGAGCAGCATCCCGTCGGTGGTCGCGTCTTCGTCGACGTTGATGTTGAGGACTTCGATGCGCGCCTCGCAGCGGCGGAGCGCTTCGTCGACGACGGACTTGATGCGCTGGATGACGGTGCTGTCGACCGCGGCGAACGCGAGCTCGTGAATGCCGCAGCCGAAGTTCGGCCGCATCACCCGCTCGCCGGGTGCCGTCTCCAGGATGATCAGGATCGACTGGCGGATGTCTTCCTCGAACGCTACGCTGGCCACGAGCCCCGTCCGCGGGTCGAGCTCCACCGGCATCGCCCAGCCGCGGCCGAGGAAGTCCTTGCGTTGAGCGTCGAGGTCGTCTGCATTCATCCGATCATCACCGTCGGCGCGCCGATTACGATTGGATTCGGAGCGCCCGCTTCAACCACCTGGTCTCCCTGACGCGCGGCGGGCAAGCCGCCGATCATGACGGTCACGCTTCCCACCGCCACGACGCCGCCGACGTGCGGCTTCGGGCCGTCGAAAAGCGGGCAGGCATGCGTGTCCGATCCCACCCGCCAGGCCGGCTGTCCGCCGATCAGCACTGTCGGAGAGCCTGGACCCGGTGCGAGCGGCGTCCCGTGGCTGGTCTGGTCTCCGACGCGTGCGGCAGGCTGTCCCATACGTTTCCTTCAGTTGATGTTCACGAGCGACCCGCGGAGGGTCAGCGTGGCGCTCGCCTTCACCTCGAGCGTCCCTGTCGCTTCGATGCTGATCGTGGCGGCCTTGATGCTGAGCTGCCCCTTGGCCTCGATGGTCATGGCGCCGCTGTTGCTGTCGACCTTGACGCTGTTGCCGCGCTCGTCCTCGACGACGAATCCGTTGTCGTCGAAGACGATCCTCCGCCCCTTCTCGTGTTTGAGCTCCACCACGCCCTGCGCGCCGTCGTCGAACTTGAGGTAATGCTTCTTGCGCGACTGGATGACTCGCTTGTCGTTCTTTCCGTCGTCGTTGGCGAGCGGCGGTTTGTCTTTGCCATTCCAAAGACCCCCGAGGATGTAAGGGAACCGGAGGTCCTCGCGCTCGAACGCGACGAGCACTTCGTCGCCCACCTCGGGGATAAAGACCGTGCCGCGCTCTTTTCCGGCCATGAGTACGGCCAGCCGCGCCCAGTAGCTCTCGCTCGGCTTCTCGTGCCATGGGAAGCGGACCTTCACGCGGCACAAGCCTTCGGGGTCCTGGTTCTGCGTGACGACTGCGATGGCGACGCCTTTGAGATAGCCGCCGGATTCGAGCGCGGTCTCGGGCGTCATGTCGGTGATCGTCATAGGCCGGGTCCCTTCACCTTGAAACGGGTGCGATAGCCGTTCGAATCGATCTTGTGGGTGGCTTGGTTGACGTAATACCGCTTGGAGAAGCGGTCGCCGAGGTTGTCGAGAAACACGGTCCGGTCGGGACGCACCTCCGGCAATCCGATCGACTCACCGTCGCCGGTGAGAAATTGTTTGGTGCGTTCGTCCAACGCCGACTGCGCGCGCTTATTCGCCTCCGATTGCGTGAACACCGGCTGGCGGATGCGCAGCGTCGGCCGCTTGGACGGATCGCGTACGAATTTGTCGAGGTAATCCCCGGCGCTCTCACCGATGAGTCCCGACTCCTCCCCTGCGCCGGCGCGGCCGACGAACGCTTCTTTCGTTTTCGGGTTCCAGCCATAGACCTCGACTCGGGAGACCTGCCGTGCCAGATTCGCCTCCGGCTTGAAACTCAGAAGACCCTGGCCGTAGATCAGGTGCACGATGGGGTCGGCCTTGTCGTTCGGCCGCGCGAAGTGCAGCTTGCGGCGTTCGTCGACGTAAAGTTCGAAGCGGTTGCGGTCGGCGAGCTTCTTGAGGAACTCCCAGTCGCTCTCCTGGTTCTGCTCGATCTGTTCGTGTTTCTCGCTCGTGGTGTCGATGATCGCGTCGAGGTTGTTGACGCTGGCGATCTTGTGCGCGGCGTCGCTGTCTTTCGCCTTCGTCCAGGTGCGCGAGTTCTTGCCGATGGTCAGCGCGAAGCTGTGGTCGAACCCGGAGACGGAGAGCTCGGGCGAACCACCGTCGGGAAAATTGGTGGTGATCTCGGTAATCATTCCCTGGACGGCCGTGGGCGTCGATTTGGCGTCGCCATAGCCCATGCGAATCTCGGTGGCGGCACCGAAGGTGAGGATGTCGAGCAGATCGCCGCCCACACCGGTCTCGAAGCGGTGCGACTTGTGGTTGTAACTGTCGGTGACGGTGAATGTGAAGTGCGATGCGCCGCCGAGCTGCAAGTCGACCTCGACCTGACTCACAGCGACGGTGAGATCGCGCGTCAGGTCGGCGCCGCCCAAACGCACCGAGTACGCCGGCGCGTAGAAGTCGCGGTAGGTCTCAGAAAGAGCTGACAGTTCCATCGGTGTTCTCGATCGGAGGGAGCATCAGCCAGTCGCCCGCCGCGATGTCGCGCGGGTCGTCGAGATCGTTCGCCTCGGCGATGCGCGGCCATTCAGTCGCATCGTCATATTCGCGCGCCGCGATCCACCACAGCGCCTCGCGGCCCACCACCACGCGGCGCTTCGTCCTGTCGGCCGACTGGCGGCGCGGCTCCATGAGCTGCTGCCGCAGCGTGCGGTACTCCTTGAAGCTGACCGAAAGCGTCGCCCGCGCCGGCGTGCCGTCCGGGTGAAACATCGTCACCTTACGACCCAGCTTCTCGATGACGGCGAAGAACTCCAGCGGTCCCCAGTTGAAGCGTACCGGCGGCGGCGCGTGCAGGTCGCGATCGATCTCCAGCAGCTTGAAGAGCGCGGTGAGGCGTTTGACGACCGGATCGGGCTCCTTCTGCTGCAGCGACGTCGGACCTTGCGGATCGGTGTAGTCGTCGAGGAACAGGTCCATGCTGAGGTGGTCGGACTCGCCGTTCACGAACTGCAGAAGCGGAGAGGCCAGCCCCGGCACCGGCGTGGCCTTGTAGGAGTTGGACCGCTCGAAGCTGTACTCGGTCGGGTTGAAGAGAACGGTAATGACCTTGTCCTTGTCGGCGCCGTCGAGAACGGTGATGGTCGCCTTCTTGAGCTGGGGCTTGCTCATCACGCCCTCACAATCCGCGGCGCTCGCGCTCGATGCGCATGCGCCGCTCCACGCGACGGATCACGTCGTCGGTCAGCCGATCCATATCGAGACGCGCCTCCTGAAGCGCCGCCGCCGGCCGCATCGATCGTTCGATGCTTTCCAGAGGAATGGAGCGCGAGGAGGAGACGACGCGCTCTGCCCGAGTTGAGCCGTCCGCGTTCTCCAGCCCCGGCCGCGACTCGCGACGCCACACGATCACGGCCGGCCGGATGATCGCCTGCGGCGCCGTCACCGTCTCCTGCAACAGGCGCTTCACGTGATCGACGCGCGTTGAAGAGAGCAACCGAAATAGATGCCGCTCTCGGCGATGGACCTGCTCCACCGACCGCGCTCGCTCCTGACGTACGGTCTCCGCGCGCAGCTCCTTCCGCACCACGGTGAAAACCGTGCTGCGGCCGCCGGCCACAATCACCGATCGCGTCGCGGTTCGAGACGTCTGCCGAAAAACTGTGACCGGCGAGATGTTCCGCGTTGCGTGATGCACCGCCATCGGCGCGCCGTACACGCGATGCATGTGCGTGTCGTACGCGAGGTTGCGAACGTTCGTGGAGTGGGGGGTGCTCGCGATCCGCTGCACACGGTACATCGTCGTCACCGACACAACCCGACGGGATTCAGCACGGCGGCTCAGCTCCCGCGGCGGCGAGGCGAAGTGCAGGTGGAAGTGCGCCAGCCACGCCGCCTGCAGCGTGAGGGGCGTTGCCGCGCGATGGAAGCGGGGCGTCTGCAGCCGCGGGCGCGGCCGTCTCCAGCGCAGCGCGACGGGAAACCACGTCACGCGTCGCCGATCGCGCTTCAAAACAGCAAAGCGGGAAGCGAGCCGGCGCTTCTTCAAGTCGCCCTCCGCAGTCCGTGATGCGCGAGCTCGAGGCTCTCCATCACCACCTGCGACGCCTGTGCGTCGAGATCGGAGACCGACCACTTCACCGGCAACGCGGACTCGATCTGCCACGCCCACCCCTTCTCGTTGGCCTCGTTGTTCAGGATCACGCGGATGTGCTTGCGCTGCACCTCGCCGTCCGCGGCGGCGAGCGCCCAGGTCCAGAGATCGTCAAGGGCGAGACCGCGCTCCAGCACGACGACGGGATAGGTCACTTGCGTGAGGAGCTTGTGCTCGTAGTCGTTGACTCCTCCCTCGCGATACGACTCGTGCTTCACCTCGCGCGACAGTCCTTTGACGCGCGAGAAGCCGCCGCTGGCGATCCCCTCGATCTCCAGCACGAAACGGAATCCACGCAGTGGGTCCTGACGAGCCATCGGATTCGATCCTCACATTTCGAATGGATTGGCCGGCGCGCCGTCGAGCACGCGGTTGATGGCCGAGATCTCCCGGCACCACCGCCGGCGCTCCCGGTGCTCCAGCCTCATGAGCTGGTCGCGCGACCAGTGAAAGTGATGGGCGATGAAGGCCATCTCCTCGTAAAGCGCCTTTACGGGATAGGCCTTCATGCTTCCCCCACGGCTGTGATCCTTCGCGGCCGCTTGTCCGTAGCGGACGATGCGTCGCCTTCATCGCCGGAGTTGAACGTCTCGTAGAGCCGCTCGAGGTACGCGAGGTCGGAGGCGAACAGCCCCTCGATGACGCCGGTATCGATGTGCGGCAGCGTGCCGAGCCGGATGATCACGCGCGCCAGGACGATCACGGCGAGATACGCCTCGTTCTGCTGCACGCGCGGATCGCGCAGCGGCAGGATCTCGTCGGCTGCGGTGGCCAGGCGCATCGTGCCGTGCCGGTGCAGCGTCCCCGAATCGTCGAGGTAGCCCTTGGGCAGCTCGAATTCGATCTCGGTCTGGAAACTCGGATGTGCGCTCATTGCGTCCTCCCTACGCCACCCGCTCGACGCCTTCATTGGCCAGCTCGAGCAGCTCGATGGTCACGTCGTTGCCTTTGGCGTTGAGATCGGGCGGGTCGTACTTCATCGGCCACGCTTCGCTGACGACGAAGCGCGCGGCAGCCTCCCCCGCCTCGTTGAACACATGGATGGTCACCTTCTTGCGGAGTGTCTTGATCTGTCCGTTGCCGACGTCGTCGAACCACTTGAAGAGATCGAGCGCGGAGCCGCCGACGACCATCCCCCACTTGAGCGTGATGTTCCCGTTCTTCCGCAGCCCGTTCAGTTTCTGCACGTGCGTGGGGTCGGTGCCGACGCGGTAGTCGATGACGTCGAGCGTCGACTCGGCCAGCGTCGCCTCGGTGAATCCGGCCTGCGTGATGCCGTCGATCTCGATCTTGAAGCGGAAATTGCGCAATGGATCGTTTCGTGTCGCCATCGCCAGCTCCTATCGCTGCGCCTCAGCAGTGTTTTGGAAGATGCGGAAAATCACGAACTCGGCCGGCCGGACCGGCTTGATGCCGATCTCGCAGACCAGCCGCCCGTTGAGGATGTCGTCCTGCGTCATGGTGGTGCGGTCGCAGGTGACGAAGAACGCCTCCTGCTCCGTGCGGCCGAAAAGCGCCCCCAGCCGCCATTGACCGCGCAGGAAGAGACGGATGGTGTCGACGACGCGCGCCCACAGGCTGTCGTCGTTCGGCTCGAACACGACGAACTGCGTGCCGTCGTAGATGGAGTGCTCGAGGAAGATGAAGAGCCGGCGCACCGAGACGTACTTCCAGAGCGTGTCGGAGGAAAGCGTCCGAGCGCCCCAAATCCGGATACCACGGGAGGGAAAGCTGCGGATGACGTTCACGCCGCGCGGATTGAGGACGCCCTGTGTGTTGTCGTTGATCTCGAAGCGGACGTCGAGGGCGCCGCGCACGATCTCGTTCGCCGGCGCCTTGAAGACGCCGCGCTCGGTGTCGGTGCGAGCGTAAACGCCGAGCGCGTATCCGCCCGGCGGCACCAGACGTCGCGCCCCGTTTTGCGGATCGGAAACGACGATCCAAGGCGCGTAGAACGCCGCGTACTCCGTGTCCCATTTGTTGGCTTGCCGCGGGTCGAGATCGCTCGGCTGCGCCTCCTGGTCGCCGTCGATGACCGCGAACCGGAACCGAAGGCGCTCACAGTGGTCGATGACGGCCCGTACGATGTCGACGCCGTTGTCCGGTGGATGCGGCGCGTAGACCAGCGCCACGTCCCGGAACGGATCGAGCTCCAGCGCCTGAAGGCCCTGAACCTGATCGCGCCCTCCGGCGATGTTGCCCTCGAAGTCGTCGACGCCGAGCAGCTGCGTGTCGTCGCCGCCATTTTCCAGGAACTCGCCGTCTTCCGCGTTCGGCGCCGGTTTCGCCGGCGCGCTCGTCGCGGCGACGAGTGTGGCCAGAACCGACACCGGCTGGTTCGTGCTGGCATCGATCAGGCGCTTCACGAAATAGTTCGACGAATTCGGATCGACGGAAAGGTCGTCGTAGTCTTCGGCATACTGCGGGCGCGGCAGCTTGTCCTTGTTCTTGGCCAGGAAGGGGTCGTACGGCGAAAAGCCGTCCGGGAACGACGCCCAATAGGCGAGCTTCAGACGGAAGCCGCTGTTGCCGTTCTTGTCCTTCGTCGAGCCGTCCTGGATGCGCACCCAGACGCGGTTGCCCCAGCCGCCGGCGCCGGTCGCCCGCACGCTGAAATCGCCAAACACCTTCACCGCCGTCGTGGCGGCGTCGCCGACGATGCGGCAGACATAGAGGCGCTTGCCTCCGTTGTCGAAGAATCCGCTCGCCGCGTAGGGCATGTAGCGCCCGTCGGCGAACGGACCGCCGAACCATCGGTAGTATTCGGAGTAGCTGGTGACGAGCCGCGGCCGGATCGGTCCGCGCTCGGTCTCGCCGAGGAATGCGGCGGTGCTCGTAGGCACCCCTTCGATCGGTTTCGGGCCTCGCTCGATCTCTTCGATGTAAACGCCGGGTGTCAAATACTCAGGCATCGCGGTCCTCCACGTTCGGCGTCATCGCCTGTAAGACGACTTCGAATCGTTCGAGCCGTCGTCGTCGGGTTCCAACTTGCAGCAATCCACCACGCTAGGGATGGCGCCACGGCCATCGAAGCCCTTCGGGAAGTTGTCGATCTGCATCTTCCGCCTCGTGATCTCGGCGTCGACGGCCGCCAATGCAGCCGCCGCCGCGGCGACCGCGTCATTCGCGGGGCGGTAACGCTTGTCCACCAGACAGCAGATGACCTTGTAGTAGTCGGCGGGATCGATCAGATACGGCTGCGGACCGATGAGACGCTCCCGGAAGCTCCACGGCCCGATGTCGGGCCCGCAGCAGTCATCCCCGGTCGCGGAATCGCACTCGCAGAAGATCGTATAGAGCTCGTCGATCTTCGTGGTGGTCTCCGGCACCGGCGGCATCGTCGTTGGCGGCGCGATCGCCAGGTGCATCGGGATGAGCCGGAGGAAGAGGTCGTAGATGGACCTCGTCGCATCGGAGCCCAGCGCATTGCTGATGCTGTTGTAGAGCGTCAGATTGTCGGCGAGCCTGGCCGCAATCGTCTTTGCGGGGTCGCCCCAGGCATCGAGCACTTTCTTGATGCGATCGAGCCTGCGCTGCTTCTCGTCGAGGTCGCGGTCGTACCAATAGCGAAGGTCGTAAAGATTGTGGACATCGGAGCACGGGCCACCCTTGTAGAGCCAGATCTCGGAATTGTGCAAATCATTGAGCAGCGGGCAGACGTAGCACTCGATGACACAGCGCCAGCAGGGCACGGCGCAGACGACCTTGCGGATCAGGTCCGCGATCTTTCCATCGAGATCCTGCCATTTCTTCAACAGGTCGTCGTAGGCGGCCTGGTTGTACGCGGCACTCGCTTTGTCGGCTTGGCTCTGCCGAGCCAGCAGGTCTTTCTTGAGCTCAGCCGCCTTCGCCGAAAGCGCGATCTTCTGCTCCTGCGCGTCGATCAGGATCTGAAGGCAGTTCGGACCCGTATTGGGCGGCGTGGGACAGTGGCACCACGCAGGGGGGAGACACGGGTCAGGAGGCGTGAGCTCCGGCGGCGTTGTGCTGGGAACGTCTTGACACTGGTCTCCCGGTGGATTCGGCTGAGGAGCCGGATGTTCGGGAGATGACAGGCAATCTTGTCTTCGGGAATGGTCGTTCATCGCATGGGTCTCCTTCATGTCAGGGCTGCAGTTCGTCCCAGGAGAAAGTCAGCGCGTCCGCGATGCGGCCGAGCTTCAGCTTCAGATCGCCGGACCTGCGCTCGCTCGCATCGCGCTGCACCCGCAGGCGAACGGTGAATGTGCCGTCCGCGTCGAACAGCGGAACCTCAGTGGGGGAAAGCCGGAGAACGGCCGCGAAGTCGCCGCTCGCATTCGTGTGCGAGACCGTCGGCGCGTCGCGCCACACGCCGGTTTCGTCCAACCAGCGCACTTGCACCTCGGCTTTCGTCACGGGAACGCGCGGCCAGGGCGGCGCGGTTTCGATCAACGCGCCGCGAATCCCGGTTGCGCCGGCGCCGAACGGATAGTTCGCGCGCGGCGGTAGCTCGACTATCGTCAACGGCATCTCCAACTGCGCCGCCGTCAACTCGACCGCCTCGTAGGGCAGCAGGAGCGGATCGATGGAAATCTTCTGCAGCGCCGAGAGGTCTTCGGGTCGCCAGACGAAGAATCCGCTCGCGCTGACGATCGGCTTGCCCGACAGTCCCACCGCTTCGACGTTCACTCCCCGGCTGACGCGCTCCAACGTGACGGCATCGAGCAGCTCGATGCCGAACAGCACGTCGCGGACGTATGCCTGCTCCGGAGCCGCTTCCAGCCGCGTCGTCACGACACCAAGTCCTCCGGCTCCCGCGCCTTGTGTCCTGCGAAGAGCTGATCCTCGACAACGCGTGCCGCCACGGGCTCGGGCGACGGCGGATCGATCCAGACCGGTGTCGCCAGATACGCCACCGAGGTCCGGTAATTCGCGGCAGGGAACAGCGTCCAGATCCGGCTCGCCTCCTCGGTCGTGAGTGGCTCGAGGGTGACGTGCACCGTCTCGTGATTCACCTTGTCACCGGTCAGATCGGGATCGCCCTGCATCGCCTGCATCGCGATGCCGAGGCGAAGCAGTGGCGTTTCCTCGCTGGAGCCCGGCATCGTTCCGACCGTGACGAGGTAGTAGAGGTCGAGCGGAAGTGAGTTCCGGAAGACGTCCACCGCCGGCGGCGGAGTGCTCGACGGCACGCGATGCTCGCGATTCCGCAGGCTCGCGTTCGGAACGACGCGATACAGAAAGAGAATCAGCGCCGCGTTGCCGACGTCGGGGTCGTCGAGCGGTCCGACGAAGACAATCCCCGGCATCAGTGCCGCCGCGAGCGCGTCCTCCATGCGCTTCTTCAGCGCCTCGGTAACACGCTTGATGCCGTCGGCCTTCACGCCACCCTCCGTGGCCGGCCGGGTTCGAGTTCCACCGGCGGCAATCCCAGCTTCGCCAATTCCCCGCGCGCCGCCTGCTCGACGTGAGCGAGGTTGATTTGCGCGCCGGCCGCGGCCGCAATGAACGCGGAACGCAGTGTGATCTGGCGAATGTGGCCGCCGGAGAGATCGACCTTGCGCGCGAGCAGCGCGAATGCCGCCGCGTCGAGCTCGTGCGAGCTTTCGGGGAGGCACTGGCGCCAGATCTTCTGTCGCGCTTCGACGTCCGGCCGAGGAAAGTCGATGATGAAGCGAAGGCGACGCAGAAACGCCGGGTCGAGGTTCTGCCGCATGTTCGTCGTCAGGATGGCCAGTCCTTCGAACGCTTCCATTCGCTGCAGGAGATAGGCGACCTCGATGTTCGCGTACCGGTCGTGCGCGTCCTTGACCTCGCTGCGCTTGCCGAGCAGTGCGTCGGCTTCGTCGATGAGAATCGCCGCGCCGGATCGTTCCGCGTCGGTAAAGACGCGGTCGATGTTCTTCTCCGTGTCGCCGATGTACTTACTGACTACGCGCGAGAAATCGAGCCGCAGCATCTGGATGCCGAGGCGGCGCGCGATACCGGTGGCGGCCATCGTCTTCCCCGTTCCGCTCGGACCGTGGAAGAGCGCAGCCACGCCGCGGCCATACGGAAGCTGATCGCGAAATTTCCACCCCTCGAGGACCTGCGGCGCGAAGCGGATATGATCGACGATCTCGAGCAACTGCTGCTTCCGGTCGGACGGCAGAATGACGTCGTCGATATCGAAGACCGGCTCGATCCGGTCGGCAAGATGCGATACTCCCTCGGCCGCTACCTCGCGGCACGCGGCGGTGAACCGCGCCAGCCGCGGATCGCCTTCGCCGTGAGCGTTCGGGCGGCTGGAGGCCAGACGCATCGCCTGCTCCAGGCCATCCACGCTCACCGGATAACGATTGGCCAGAGCCGTGGCGACGTCGTCGGTCAGATATGCTTCGACGCCCATCGCCGCCGCGCGCAGCGCCCTAGCGCGTGCCGCTGGCGAGAGCGCCGGCTGGTCCGCCAACTCGTACGGCGCCGATCCCAGTAGCCGGACGATGCGCGCCGCCTCGCGGCAGATCACCGCGGCCGGACTGTCCATGCCGTCGAGCGTCGCCAGGAAAAGCCGTATCCAGTCGTCTTCGCCTTCGCTGCCATCCGCCCGCGTCGTGTCGACGACCAGCGGCTGGCCGGTGAGGCGCGCCATACGTGCGAGGCGGCGGGCGCAGTCTTCGATTTCGATGAGATCCACTCCAGCGAGGCGCGCCAGCTCGATCCGGATCGGCTCGAGCTCACGGCTCTGCGCGCCAAGGTCGACGAGCGCGCGCCACGCGGCGGGATCCTCCCCGCCGAGGAGCACCCAGCGTGTCGCCGGTTTCAGCTTGTCGATCAGTGCGGCGGCTCTCGCGCGCTCTTCGTCGCGCTGCAGCAGCGCGACGCCCGGCCATGCCGTGAGGCGCATGACGCGCCGAACGCGCGGCTCGTTCGCCAGCGCGTCGAGATCGCCGAGGAGCCATTGCGCGAGGAAGGGATCAATCCGTAGCGGCTCGTCCGCCGCCGGCTGGCCGTCGAAGACCAACCATCGCGTCAGCGCGCCGTCGTCGGCCAGCTCGCCTCGAACGCGCGTAGTCGCTCCGAGCAGCGCGCTATAAAAGGCCGGGGTACCGGCGCGGCGCCCGATCTCCTCGAGCACGAATCCGATGCAGAGCTGATAGCGCGGATCCAGCTCCGGCGATAGCGCGAGCAGCAGCATGCGGAATTCGAGCGCGCTGAAATCGAAGACCTTCGACGCGGCAGCCAGCGGTTCGTCATCGACTTGTGCCGCGGCGAGCGCGCGGTCGAGCGCGGCATCGGCGTCGATCAAGGCGCGCGGCCGGCTGTTCGCGTCGCGCTCGGCCGGCGCCTCCAGCAACTGCAACAGAGTGGTGCGCGTCACCGAGAGACCGTGTGCATCGCCGTTCTGGTCAGGAACGCGCTCCACGGCATCGCCCAATACCTGGTGCACCCAGTCGATCGACGCGTCCAGCAACGAAGGCCGCGCCGTGCCGATGGGTACGACCTGTCCTGACGCCCGGCCGACGACGCGCTCGAGGAGCTGGCGCAGCGCGGTCAGAAGGGGATCGACGGTCAGCGAGCGGACGGCGATGCGCACGACGTCGCCGACTACGTCGACGTGCATCACCGCGATGTCCGCGCGCCTGGTCAGCCATCGCGCCGCTACGTCGTTGGTGTCCGCCGGATGCCCGACGACGACCAATACGCATCGCGGCATGCGAGGAATGGAATCGAGAAGGGCGTCAACCTGCGCGACCGTCAGGATGCGCGGATCGAGCAGACTCATGTCCCGCCGCGCCCGGACGGACTCGATGATGATTTGCGCCTTTACGTCCTGCGACGTAACCGCAACCACGACGTTGATGCGGGACACGCCTCCCGTTTTCGCACAGGCTGGTCGCCTTGCCTATGCGCCGTGAAGGATGAAAAACGATCGAGTACGGCCGCCGATTCGATTCACATCGTTGGGATCATGTCTCGCCGATCTCGATGTGATTCTTTTCTGGACCAAACGATCTATCGGGACTCTCGATTTGAATCTGGTGCCCAAGGCCGGACTCGAACCGGCACGGATTTCTCCACACGCCCCTCAAACGTGCGCGTCTACCAATTCCGCCACTTGGGCAGGCGATTCAAAGAGACAGGCTACTTCTTGGCCGGTGCCGGTGCAGTCGGGGCCGCGTGACCGCTCATGACCGAGGCGCGGGGATGCGCCTGGACGATCGCGAGAGCCATCGAGGTCAGAACGAACGCCACGAAGAACCCGGTCGTCAGCTTGTGCAGGAGCGTCGTCGCGCCGCGCGCGCCGAACGCCGTCTGAGACCCGCCGCCACCGAATGCGCCGGCGAGGTCCGCCCCCTTCCCCTGCTGTACGAGCACGACGAGGATGAGGAAGATGCTGATGATGACGTGGATGATGACGAGTAAGACGGTCATAGATGTCTCGAGGGATTTCTCGACGGATTCTCCGAGTGCCTTGCTGCAAACCCGGTAAGGGTGCGAATTCTTCCCGGAAACGGCTCAGCCGTCAAGCCGCGGAAAGCGCGCGGTGGATGGCGAGAAACTTTTTCGAATCGAGGCTCGCTCCGCCGACCAGAAAGCCGTCGATCGCTCCGTTCGCTACGAGATCATTGACGTTCTCCGGCGTCACGCTCCCGCCGTAGAGGATGGCCCCGTCGTGCAGCGCTTTCGGCCACGAATAGCGCACCGCGGAGCGGATGTGCGCCACCGTCTCGGCGCACATCGCACCGGTGGCGTTCCGGCCCGTGCCGATCGCCCAGATCGGCTCGTACGCGATGATGACTTCCGTCGCCTTCTGCAGCGATTCCGAGACGACGGAATGCACCTGGTCGGCGAGGAAGCGCGTCACCTCGCCCGCCTCTCGGACGCGAAGATCCTCGCCGATGCAGAGCACCGGCGTCAGCCCATGCTCGATTGCCATCGCGAGCCGGCGGCCGACGAGCGCGTCGTCCTCATGGTAGACGTTGCGTCGTTCGGAGTGACCGACGATGACGAACGTGGCGCCGACGTCCTTGAGCATCTGCGCCGAGACTTCACCAGTGAACGCACCGGAAGCGCGGTCGGCGCAGTTCTGGGCGGAGACGGCAACCGTTCGCGCGATGCGCGCCACGTCGTCCACATAGACGAACGGCGGGGCGACGACGAGCTTCGCCCCCCTGGGTGCGCTCTCGAGGGCCGTCATGTACGGCTCGATGCCCTCCGGGGGGAGGTTCATCTTCCAGTTGGCGATGGCGTAACGGTTCGACATGGCGAGCGCAGTCTAGCCGGATTGGCCGCTGGCGATCCGGTTCTTACCTGCACGCTTGGCCTCGTAGAGCCGCTCGTCTGCGCGGCGGATCAAATCGGTCGCCGTCTCCCCTGATCGATAGTCGGCGAGCCCAATCGAGACCGAGCAGCGGATAAAGCCCTCTTCGTCGGTGGGGATCGTGACTGCGCGCACCCTTTCGAGGATGCGCTCGGCGACTGCTGCGGCTCCTCCGAGGTCGGTATGGGGGAGGACGACCGCGAACTCGTCGCCGCCGAATCGGACGAAGAAGTCGGGCGGGCGGATGGTCTCACGCACGGCGCCGCACAGCTCCGACAGCACCACGTCGCCGATCGTGTGGCCAAAGCCGTCGTTGATCTGCTTGAAGTCGTCGACGTCGAACATCAGGAGGGAGAGCGGGAGGTTGTAGACGCGCGCCCGCTCGATCTCGTGCGGCAACTGGCGGCGGAAGTAGCGCTTGTTCCAGATGCCGGTGAGGTCGTCGCTGTCGGCGAGCTCCTGGATCCGCTCGCGTGAGCTGAGGTTGTCGAGCAGGAGCGCCATCTGGGTCGTGAAGATGTCGATCAGCGAGTGATGCTCGTCGGTGAACGGCGGGTCGTGCCGGAAGAGGAAGACGAATCCGGCGATGCGGCGCTTCACCTCGATCATCGAGTCGGTCGCCTGGTCGAGCGAAAGCACCGCGTCGCGCGCCGGCAGCTCGTGCGACTCCGCTTTGACGACGACGTCGGTCGTCGCGAACGACACCGGGATGCGCGACTCGAGTGCGGCGCGAATGCGCGCGATCAGAGCATCGTCGACCAACGCCTCCTCGCCCACGCGCGTAGAAATGTAGAAATCGAGGTTCTGCTCGATCATGACGGCAGCCGCCACATCGAAGGGAACGCAGCGGAAAAGCGTCGCGAACGCGCCGGCAAACAGGCCGGCGGTCGAGTCGCTCGCGATTCCGCGGCTGGTCAGCTCCTGAATCAGAGTGACGATGTCGCTGATTCGTGCATGGTCTTCGGAGCCGACCGAGCTCTCTGAAGTGCTCACTCTCGGAACGCGTCCATGATAACGCCCCCTATAATCCGGCGCAGAATGACTATCGAGGCGGACGCGATCCCTTTCGAGCCGGTACGGCTGTGGGGCGAGCGTCTGCTCGTGCTGGCGCCGCACCCCGATGACGAGGTGATCGGCTGCGGCGGCGTAGTCGCACAGCATTTAAACGGCGGAAGCAGCGTCCGCGTCGTCGTCACGACCGATGGCGGTCAGGCGGGCGTGCCGGCCACGCGCGAGGAGGAATCGCGGAAGGCGCTCGCGCTTCTAACCCCTGTGCACAGTGCACAGTGCACAGTGCACTTCCTCGCCTACCCCGACCGCGAGCTCGCCGCCCACCGTGACGAATTGTCGCAACGTCTCGAATCGATCCTCCGCGAGTACCGCCCGGACCTGATCCTCGTCGCGAGTCCGATCGAGTTCCACCCGGACCACCTCGCCCTCGCAACGGCGTTCTGCGAGCTCATCCAGCGCGATGAGACGCTGTTCGCCGACCTCGCCACTGCGGAGGTCGCGTTCTATGAAGTCGGCCAGCCGCTTCGCCCGAATGCCATCGTCGACATCACCGCGGTCGCGGAAAAGAAGTACGCCGCCATCGCGGCGCATGAGTCGCAGCTCGCGTTTCGCGACTACGTCGCCTACGCGCGCGGATTGAACGCGTACCGCGCCATGACGATGCCGGCGGAGGTCAGGTTCGCCGAGGCGTACTTCGTGGTGAATCTGCCGGAGCTGAGGACCATCGCGACGACGCGGCTGCAGAGCATGATTGGCGATGCACGCGGAATTCAGGTCGAAGTCGCCACGCCGCTGCCGGTCAGCGTGATCGTTCGGACGAAGAACCGCCCAACGCTTCTGCGCGAGGCGATCGACTCGATCCGGGCAACGGACTACCCGTGCGAGATCATCGTCGTGAACGACGGTGGCGCGCGTCCGGAGGTCGACGGCGTCACGTTCGTGAATCATGAGGAGTCACGCGGCCGCAGCGAAGCGGCGAATGCGGGAGTCCGTGCGGCCGCCAACGCTTACGTTGCGTTCCTCGACGACGACGATCTCTACTATAGCGATCACCTCGCAACACTGACGAACGCCGCACGCGATTCACAGCACGTCGCCTGGTACACCGACGCGGTCTCCGCGTTCGTCCGCACCGGCGAGAACGGCGTGCTGGAGACGTACCAGCGCCTGCGCATCTTCGGCGACGACTTCGATCGCGACGCGCTCCTCGCGGACAACTACATCCCCCTCCCGACGCTCCTGTTCCGCCGCGCCGATTTTCTCGACCTCGGCGGGTTCGACCCCGCATTCGACCTCTTCGAAGACTGGGACTTCCTGATCCGGCTCTCGCAGCGCGGCAGGTTCGTCCACGTCCCGCGGGTCACCTGCGAGATCCGGCACATCGAGACCGCCGGCTCGATCACGATGGCGTCGCCGGAGGGATCGCAGGCGTTTCGCGACGCGAAGCTCGCCGTTTGGCGCAAGCACTCGTCTCTTCTGACAAACGACGTCCTGGCAAACACGCTCGAACGCCAAAAGCGCCGCCTCGGCAAGCTGCAGAACGATGCGGTCGAAGTGCGCGGACTGCATCATCACCTGCAGATCGACGTCACACGGCTGCTGCGTGAGAACGCTTCGCTGCAGCGCGAGAGCGCACGACTCATCGGCGAAATCCAGCGGCTGAACGACACGGTGACGCAGGATGCGATCCGAATCAGTCACCTCGAAGGAATCGAGCTGGCGCTGCGCCGCAGCGAGGCCGAGAACGAGCATAAGGCGGTACAGCTCTCCGGACTGCAACAGGAGAACCGCGACCTCCGCGGCGCGTTCGACGAGACGCAGACGACCGTGCAGTCGCTCTATGCCGAAGTGCGGCGGCTCCAGTCGATGCTCGACATGATTTATGCGTCGAAGATGTGGAAGCTGCACACGATGGTTGAGAAGGTGAAGGGCCGGTGAAAGCGCGATGAGCCGCGTCATGCTGGTCTGCCCCGAGCCGCTGGGCAAGAGCCAGCCGGCCGGGATCGGCATCCGCTTCCTCGAGATGCGGAACGTGCTGACGGCCGAGGGTCACGATGTGACACTGCTGTCGGCGCCGGTAACGCCGGACCAGTTGCGCGACGTGAGCGCGAACGCCGACGTGGCGGTCGTACAGGGTCATATCGCAAACGACTTCTTCGCGCACGCACGTGCGATCCCGACGGTGGTGGACCTGTACGACCCGTTCATCGTCGAGAACCTCCACTACGACGACGAGCGGATCTTCGCGCACGACCACGCCACGTTTCTCACCTCGCTCCTGCACGGAGATCTCTTCCTGTGCGCGTCGGAGGCGCAGCGGCTGTTCTACGTCGGCGCGATGCTGTCGGTGGGACGGGTGAACCCGGTGACGTTCGACGACTTGAACGGGCTCATCCGGGTTGCGCCGTTTGGAGTTGCGCCACCTCGACCCGCCCGGCCGGCGGCGCCAGCCAGACGCGGGGTACTGTTCGGTGGCATCTATGACTGGTATGACGCGGTACTGGCGATCGAGTCGGTGAAGCTGGCCGGGCTCACGCTGACGTTCACGCGTCATCCGAATCCCGACATCACGCCGCAGGGCGAGCTCGCGCGAGCGATGCAGTACGTCAAGGACAACGGCATCGACTTCGTCGAGTTCGTGCCCTGGGTCCCGTACGACGACCGCGGCGCGTTCTACGATCGCTTCGCGGCGGCGCTGATGACGTTCCCGCAGTCGCTGGAGACCGACCTCTCGATGCGCACCCGGGTGTACGACTACCTTTGGGCGGGGCTTCCGATCGTCAGCAGCTCGGCGCCGGGAACCGACGACATCATCGAAAGGTACGGCGCTGTCGTCCGTGGCGACAATCCAGCGGACTACGCGAACGCGCTCTTGAAAGTGACGCAGACGCCGATCGACACGACGGCGTTCGTCGAAGAGCACCAGTGGTCGCGAACGCTTGCGCCGCTGGTCGATTTCTGCAGCGCGCCACGCTTCGACGAGTCGAAGGAGACGTTCGGCGTCCGGATGTACGCGCCGGAGCGGCCGGCGACGATCCTCGACCGGATCAAGCGGAAACTCGGAGGCCGGATCTGACGCCTTCGGTCGACGTCATCGTCGTCAACTGGAACGGCCGCGAAGACACGCTCCGCTGCCTCGCCGCGGTGGCCCCGCAGCTCGCCGAAGTGCACGGGTCGATCGTGACAGTCGTCGACAACGGGTCGACGGACGGATCGATCGCGGCGGTCACCGCGGCCCATCCCAACGCGCGCTTCATCCCGCTCGGCACGAACCGCGGCTTCACCGGCGGCCTCGCTGCCGCGCTCGCGACGTCGCGCGCGCGAAACGTAGTCTTCCTCAACAACGATGCCGTCCCCGAGCCCGGGTGGCTCGCGGCGTTCACGCGTGCCATCGACGAAGCGCCCGACGACGTGGTCTCGCTCGGCGGCCGCATCATCAGTCTCGACGGAACGCAGATCGACTTCATCGGCGGCGCGATGACCTTCGACGGCCATGCGTTTCAGGAAGGGTTCCGGATGCCGATCGGCTCGCGGCCGGAACCGAAGGCGGGCGACGAGATCCTCTTCGCGTGCGGCGGCAACATGATCTCCCGGCGCGAAGCGCTCCTGGAGCTGGGCGCCTTCGACGACGACTACTTCGCCTACCTCGAGGACGTCGACTTCGGCTGGCGCACCTGGATCGCCGGCCGCCGTGCTCTGTTCGAGCCGCGCGCGACGGTCCGCCATGCCTCCAGCTCCACGAGCAATCGCCTCGGCGACTTCGAGCGCGGCGTCCTCTTCGAACGCAACGCCCTGCAGACCGCAATCAAAAACTTCGAGAAGTTGCAGGAGAGCGCGTCGTCGATCCTCTTCACCTACCTCCACCGGCTCCATCACTACGCGACGACGCGCAACGCGAACGCGCAGGAGCTGACGCGCGAGCTCGGCACGCCGTCGACTCTTCCGCCGCGCGAGCGCGGGCTGCGCGGACGCGTGAAGCGCAAGGTTCGGGGGACGCCCCCGCTCGCCGCGATCGATGATCCGCTCACGGCGATGCAGTTCCGCGCCTTCGACTGGATCCTGCGCAACGAGGCGAAACTGGCCGAGAAACGCGCTCGCGTACAGGCGATGCGCAAGCGCAGCGACCGCGAGATCTTCGAGCGTTTCCCGCTGCTCGTCGTCCCGACCTACCCCGGCGACGACACGCTGATGTCGACGCAACTCTTCCGCATCCTTCGCGGCGAACTACCGTCGGTCGACCGAACGCTCTCCGATATCATCGCGAGGTGACCCGGTTCCTTCGGCGATTCCAAGTCCGCGGTGTCTTCTGGCGGCGGTTTCTTCACTGGGCGGTCCTCAACATCCCGCCGTGGCTCGAGCCGATGGTCATCGCCTGGTGGTCGATGTTCTTTCTCTTCTGGGGTCCCGGCCGCCGCGGCGTGATGCGGAACCTCACCGCGATCTTTCCCGGCTCGACCGCGCTGGCGAACTTCTTCCGCACGTACCGCGTCTTCTGCAACTACGCCTGGACCATTTCGGACAACGCGCGCTTTCGCCTCTTGCGCACGATTCCGCGATGGGACTTCGAGCAGCGCGAAAACTTCGAAGCGCTGCAGTCGCACGACGGCGGCGCGATTCTCCTCACCGCTCACATGGGCTCCTACGACCTCGGCGCAGCGCTGTTCGCCGAGCTGACGACACGGCGCGTGGTGATGGTTCGTGCGCCGGAAGTCGATCCCGAAACGCGCGAGTATGAAGAGCGGGTGCACGAGGAGAAGGGGGCGAGCGGGCTGCGCGTCGGCTTCAACACGACCACAACCGACCTCGCGTTCGACCTGCTCGCGGCCGTGCAGAGCGGCGAGATCGTGGCGATCCAGGGCGATCGCGTCACTCCCGGCATCGCCACGGTCGAGACGACGCTGTTCGGGAAGCGGACAAACGTTCCCGCGGGGCCGTTCGCACTCGCGATGGCGTCGCGCGTACCGATCTTTCCGCTCTTCGTGATGCGCCGCGGACGGCGGCATTACTGCCTCCTCACCTGCGAGGCAATCAGGGTTACCCGAACGTCGCGCGATCGCGATCATGACATCCGGCGCGGCGTCGACGAGTGGGTGCGCGCGCTCGAATCGGCGATCCGCAAGGGATGGCAGCAGTGGTTCGCATTCGAGCCGTTCTCGGAGGAGCTCGCGGCGTGAATCGTTTCGCGCTCCTTCGTCCATTGCCGGTCGACGAGAACTACATCCTTGCGGTCTTCGTGTGGCTCGTGACCGGGTGCTATGTCTTTGCGCTCATCCCGAACATCTTCGGCGCTCTCTTCGCCTTCTTCGCGGTCCCGCTCCTGCTGCAGATACCGTTGTACGCGACCGCTGCCTTCTTCGCGGCCAATCAGTCACATGCCGAGGCGAACTCGCGCATCCTCTTTACCCTTCTGCTGCTCGCCTCAGCATGGTTCGCGATGTCGCACTCCTGGGTGCATTTCGTCGCCTGGGGATTCATCGCGCTCTTTGGGATCAACGCGATCGCGAAGCTGATCACCGAGCCGATCGCCCTTCTCGTTCCGAACAACGAGTGGCTCGGTCCCGTCGTCTCACGCTTCGACACAAAGGAAAAGCAGGTGTGGCTGACGATCGACGATGGCCCGACGGACGACACGCTCGCGCTTCTCGACCTTCTCGACGGTCGCGATGTTCGCGCCACGTTCTTCGTAAAGGGAAAGCTGGCGAAACCGGACCTGATCTCCGCGATCGTCACTCGCGGCCACACGATCGGCAATCACACGCAGAACCACCCTTCGGCGACGTTCTGGTACTCCTCGCGCACGACCACCGCCCGCGAGATCGACGACTGTGCCGCGAAGATTCCGCGAACGCCTCTCTTCCGCGCGCCCGTTGGCCACAAGAACCGCCACCTCCACGCCATTCTCGCCGCACGTGGGATGAAGCTGATCGGATTCAGCGCCCGCGCGTACGACGCCGTGGTCCGCGATCCACGCAAGATCGCCAACACGATCGCGAAGCGTCTGGAGCCCGGAGCGATCGTGGTCCTCCATCAAGGCCGGCCCTGGTCGCTCGACGCAATCGCGCAGACGATCGACGCCATCCGCGAACGCGGCTATTCGTTCGTCATTCCCGCTTTGTGAAGACGAAGAGGTAGTTGTTGAACGGCGTCGAGCCCCACAGCGGCGTCACCTCGGCGTCGAAGCCGTCGAACGCGCTGAGGATCCGCTCTGGGGTCGGAAAGTGCAGCCGCTCGGCGCGGATCCAGTGGATCCCGCGGGCGAACAGCTCGGCGGCGTAAGTCGCGCGGTACCGCCAGGTCCCGTCGCGCACGGCGTCGCGGACGATCGCGACGCCTCCCGGCGGCACTGCCCGCGCGACGTTTTCGAGAATGCGCGACTGCTCCACGGCATCGAAGTAGTGCAGGACGTCGAGCAGCAGCACGCTCGAACCGGCCGGAATGGCGTCGCGCGCATCGCCGGTGGTGAAGCGGATACCGTCATACGCCGCGCGGCTGGCGCGGGCGATCTTCATCGCATCGTGATCGATCCCGATGATCGGCTGTGCGAACCCCTGCTCCCGCAGGTGAAACGCCATCAGTCCGATGCCGCAGCCGATGTCGACGACCGGATACCGATGCCCGCGAAGCCGCTTCGCCACCGCGTCGTACAGAGGATCCGTCGCGAGCTTCGAGCGTGCATACCAGCGCAGGAAGAGCGTGTCGTAGCGCGCCGCGATTACGCTCAAGGTGAGATGTGCTCGATGACGTCGATCAGCTCGGGGAGATTGAAAGGCTTTGGAAGGATCGCCTTCACCCCCATCTGGAGGATCGCCTGCGGGTCGACGTGAAGGTGCGCCGAGACGACGATGATCGGGATGCGTCCGAGATGGCCGGTTTCCTGAAGTCGCTGCAGGAAATCCCACCCATTCACGTCGGGCATGGCGAGGTCGAGCAGAACGACGTCCGGGTTGTGGATGGTCAGCGCGCGCTGCCCCTCGGCACCGTCGCCGGCGAGGAGCACCTGGAACCCATGCTGCCGCAGCGCCGCAGCGAGCATGCCGCGCAACGGGAGATCGTCGTCGATGACGAGCACCCGCTTCTTGTCGACGTCGGCGAGCCGCTTCGCTCCCGGAGTGTTCTGTGACTGCAATTCATTCATCGCGGCAGGACCATTCTACCCACGGCTGAATCCGGCTATGCACACGACGAGCCCAAGACCTTAGAAGAGGTCGCTGTCCCCCATCGTGTAGTACAGCCGCTCCTGCATCCGTGGGGTCGCATCCGGCTGCACGAACGGTACACACATGAGTCCGAGATCCTGCGGCTCGGCTGCGGGGGCGAGTTTCACATCGCCGAGGAGGCGATCGAACCACCTCGGGCGCGCCGGAAACCAGCCGGCGATCCGATGCGCGCCAAGCTCCGGCGCCATGTGGCGCAGCATGACCGCGGCCGCGTCGTGCACCCGATAATCGAACAGACCGTCGCCCCAGAGAAGCACCCCGTCGCGGACTCGGAAGACGGACCACCCGGCGAGCCGCTTCCACTGCCGGATCGCGATCACGATATAGCGCACGTCGGGACAATCGAGATACCGCCACCGCACGTACGCGCTGTCGCGGCGGACGAGGAAACCGAAATCGGGCGCGACGCGCTCGAAGAGCTCGTCCCATTCGCTGTCGACGCTGCGCACCTCCTCCAGCCGGAAGCCACGCGCCCACCGTTCCGCGCGCGTGAGCGTGCGCAGCGGATCCCGCTCCAGGTCGCGCTCGCGATACGGCACCGACTCGACGCGATCGCTGCGGAGAAACCGCATCGAGAACTTCTGAATGTTCGCGACGTTGAAGCCGTAGTTGTACGCGATTTTCCCCTCGCAGAACTCCGAGTAGAAGTGCGCGGCGGTGCGGCCGAGGATCGACGTCGGTCCGCGGCCGACATGGCGAACGGCCGGCGACGTCATCGTGTCGCCGATCTGATGCGCGAGAAACGTCTCGCCGCGATCGAAGAACGGCACGGGATAGCCGGCGTAATGGCCGACCAGCTGTCCCTCCTCGTCGAACGTGAGGCTGATCCGGCCATTCCCGAAGGGATTGCGGCGGTACTTCCACTCGAACGACGCGCGCGACCGCGGTGCGTGAGGGAACGAGCGGGCGAAGAGATCGAGGACCGCATCTTCGTCGCCTTCGCGAAACGCGCGCGTCACGAAGCGCGCGGCGGTGTCAACGGGCATGCGTTGCTTCTACGGAGCGGACGGCGCGAATGTCGATCGTCGTGCCGGCGCGGCGCTTTGCGATGATCCGGATCGAGCCGGTACCGACCAACAGCGGATCCGGGAGCACGTTGAGAATCGCATTCACCAACGGCGCGAGGATCGGCCAGCGCGCGGCGACGACGTGCCGCAGGAAGCGGTGGTCGCGGTGCTCGAAGTCGGGGCCGATCACGTCGATCTCGAAACCGGAGTGCTCGAGCAGCTCGATCAGGGCGGAACGCGAGTAGAGGATCAGATGCGTTCGGAAGTTGTGCGCCATCCGCTTCCTCTCGGTGAGGAGGTACAGCAGCCCCTCGGTGTCGAATGTCGTGAGGTATAGGACGCCGCCCGGTTTCAACAGGTCTTTGATGCGGGCGAGCGCGTCGTGCGGGTCGGGATGGTTCTCGAACACATGGAAGAGCGCAATGGCGTCGAAGAGGGGCCCTGTGTTGACGAAGTTCGCGAGCGTCGCGCAGTAGACCTCGAGTCCCTCGGCGCGCGCGGCGCGCGCCACCGGCTGGGCGTGGTCGATTCCGACGTACTCGAACTCGCTCGACGCCACGAGGCCGAAGGCGCCGTCGCGGACCCCGATCTCCAGCACGCGCGCGCGCGGCGCGAGCTGCTTGCGCAGCGCCGCCAGCCGCCGCATCGCCGTCTTCTCGCGCGCCGTGGATGAATGCGACTCTTCGCGCGCCTCGGTCGGCGCCGCGTGCGGCCGCAGAACCCGGCGGACCGGCATCGCCTCGTCGTCGCTCCCGAACTGGTTGAGGTAGCGGCACTTGCAACGAGAGCAGGCGCGCACGATGTTTCCTGGAATCTGCGCCGCGGTCCAGACGTCGTTCGCAAAACAGACCGGACAACGCCGCGACGCGCGATAGCCCATCCGGCGCGCCGTCATCCGAACCGAGACCACCGCGCCGAGGCTGAGACTCGTGAACGACGACGGCCGGGGCGTATTCGTGTAGAGCGTGACCTGAAGCGGCTCGATTCGGAAACCGTACTTGTTCGCCAGGAATGCGATCTCGAGGTCGCACGTACCGCCGGCGAGCTTCGTCTCGCCGATTGCCAGACGGGCGGCGGCGGCGCTGAACGCCTTCAGACGAATCGAGGGGTCGGGAAGGATGTCGACGAGCAGCCAGCGGATCAACGCGTGGCGCGAGTCGTCGCTCCTCGTCGTCGCAAAGACGATGTCCGTCGCGCCCGACTGAATCATTGCGATGGCATCGCCGATCGCGCTCGTGCCGTAAGGCAGGTCCTGGTCCGCAATGACGATCGTGTCGCCCTTCGTCTCAGCGACACCGCGGCGCAAGAGGGCACCGTACTGCTCCCCTTGATGCGGGACCAGAGGCAGGACTTCGTAATCAAAGCCGGTCGAGCGCAGGAATCGCGCGATCGCGTCGCAGGCGGGCCGCGCGTCTTTGACGTCCGCGGCCAGCGGCAGCAGCACCGAGACGCTGGTGGCGCTCATGCCGTCATTTTAACGCTCGCACCGTTGCGAGCACTTCGCCTGAGGCCGGATCGACGGCCCTGAGGTAGAGCGCGCTTCCGCGAAAGGACTTCAAAACGTCGTCGGGCATCGCCACAAGCCTCTCTCCGTGCGACGTGACGTATCCCGCCGCCGTGGTGAACGAAGCCGTCGGCGAGGCCTCGACGACCAGTCCGTCTCGCGCCAGCTCGATCGACGTCGCCGCCGCCGGCTGCGGGTGCTCAAGCGGTCGTTCGAGCGACTTGAGCAGACGCGCCACGAACGGTCCGTTCCATTTCGCCAGGTACTTTGTCTCCGACTCGAGGTAACGAGCAGCTGCTTCCGGCCAGACCTGACCCGCGCTCTGGTTGTAGACGTGGCGGCAGCAAGCCGAAGGGACGTAGACGATCGCACGACGTCGTTCCGCGAGCCGGCGGAGAAAGTCGGTCTCCTCGAAGTACAACGCGAAGCGCTCGTCGAAACAGTCGAAGTCGGCGGCGCGGATGGCCATCACAGCTCCAGAGATCGAGTCGACGCGGGTCGTCTGCCGTAGCGCCCAGAAGTCTGCCCGTTTCCGGATGCGGCGACGATCGCGGGCACGAAACCAGGCGGCCGACCGGGTGGCGAGCACCTCATCGAGCTTCTCGGTTGCGGTCATCCGTTCCGCGGGCGGAAGGAGCCACTGCATCGCCGCGTCCCAGAAAAGCGCCGGACCCGCGACGGCGACATCCCCACCGATCGCGCCGGCAAGAGCGTCGATGGAGCCGGTACCGAACGTCACGTCCGGATTGCAGACGACGAGCACTTCACCGTCGCATTTCGGGCGGCCGTCGTTGATCGCCCCCGCGTACCCGCGATTCGTCGATGAAACGATCAGCACGTCGGCATGCGGCCGCAAGGCTTCCGCCTCGGCCGGATCGCACGAGTTGTCGACGACGACGACTTGGAGCTTCCTGGTGGTCGCGCCGCGCGCCGTGCGAATCGCTTCGATCGCCAGCGCGGCGGTACGGTAATTGACGAGGAGCAGCGACAGCATCAACGCAGCGTCAACGGCGACGAGGCGACGGCGGCCGGGTGGGGCTCGAGCTGCCAGCGATGCTTCACGTCGATCAGCCCGACTTCGAAGCGGTCTCCGGCAATCGTGAACGCCCGCCGCAGGTCGCGTCGATCGAATACCGTCATTGCGTTCTCGTCGCCGACGTACGCGACGACGTCGTAGTCGGCGCGCTGCAGCGGTACCTCGAGCAGTTGCACGATCACCTCGTACTCCGATTGTCCGGAGTACGGCGCCATGCCGTCGCCGTGCGTCCCGATGGCGAAACACTGCAGATCGTCGGCTGCGCGATTCACGCCGATGAGCGCGTGGATCGGCTGCGTGGGCTCATCGGAGTGGATCGTGAGCTTTACGTGGATGTCTTCGCCGCGCGCGAAACGATCGCGCGGACGTCCGCTGCGATCGCAGACCACGATGTCGCGAATGCGAACCGGTGTCGGCGGACGTTCCGGCTCCGCGTGTCCTTCGCTTGCGGGGTGCGACCGGTCGCGCTGCAGAAGGAAGGTCTCGTACTCGTGCACCACGTCGACGGAAGAGCCGTAACGCATCAAGTTTCCGTGGTCGAGCCAAAGGGTGCGGCGGCAGATCTGCGAGATGTAGTAGAGCGCGTGCGAACAGAAGAGGATCGTCTTCCCGTGCTCCTGAAACTGCCGGATCTTGTCGATGCACTTCTTCTGAAAGTGGCCGTCGCCGACCGCCAGCGCCTCATCGATCACGAGAATATCGGGATCGACGTTCACGGCGACCGAGAACGCCAGCCGCATGTACATGCCGGACGAATACGTCTTCACCGGCCGGTCGAGGAAGGTGCCCAGCTCGGAGAACTCCAGGATCTCCGGCAATGCGCGTTTCACCTGCGCGGGGGAAAGGCCGAGGATCGTGGCATTCAGAGCGGCGTTGTCGCGGCCCGAGAACTCCGGATGAAAGCCGGTGCCCAGCTCGAGAATCGAAGCGATCGAACCGTGCGACTCGAGCTTTCCGCTCGTCGGCTGCGTGACGCTGCAAAGGAGCTTCAGGAGAGTGCTCTTCCCCGCTCCGTTCTGGCCGATGATCCCGATCGTCTCGCCGCGGCCGACCTCGAACGTCACGTCCTGGAGCGCGGGGAAGACCGTGTGGCGCGGCCGTCGCGTGACCATCTCGATGAGACGGTCCGCCGGGCGGCGATAGATGTTGTACTCCTTCGAGAGTCCGACCGCGCGGACAGCGACGTCCATTCCAGACATTCTACGGAAAAGAAAAGGGCGGCGTCGGTCGACGCCGCCCTGAGGTCGGAAAAGAAAGAACTTAGTGGCGCACGCCGCGGCGCTTGGTCGGAGGCGCGGGAGGCTCGACCGTGTGGCTTACGATGCCGCCGGTGCCATCCGTCGCGCTCACGGTGACCGTGTACGCCTTGTCATCGGGGAACGTATGCGTCTGGGTCGCGCCCGCGTTATAGGGCGGGATGATCCCGTCGCCGAAGTCCCACTTCCACTGCGTCGGCTTCGTCGGGCTATCCGGCGTCACGACGACGGTGAAGGTGTACGAGTTCGCGGGAGCCGCGAGGGGAACGATCGTGAAGTCGAACGTGTAGTTCGGCTTGACAGGATTACTGACGTTCACCGTCTGCGACAGCGTCACCGGACCGTTGCCGTTATCGACCGCCACGGTGACCGTGTGCGGACCGCTGGTCAGCGATGCCACCGAGGTATTGTCAGCGTCCCCACCGACGGGCCAGCCGTCGACCTTCCACGTGTAGTGGTGAGGACCGCAGCTGGGGGTGTAGTTCGAGTAGCGGACGGAGAATGCGATCGTCTCGCTCGTGCTGCACTGAACGTCCGCATTCGAGTTGGTGCAACCGGACGCCGCTCCGACGTAGTTGATCGTTGCATTCTGACCCTGGGTGATGACTGGGCAGACCGGTCCGCCGGCGACGATCACGTTCGTCGTCGCTGTACCGCGCGTGCCGTTGAGCGTGACGGTCACCGAGATGGTGTGCGCGCCCGGCGTGGAGAAGCTGTGCGTTACTTCGGTACCACCCAGAACACCTGCGGCGCCGTCGTACGACCATGAGTACGAGGTGGAGCAACTGCCGGCCTGGACGTTCCAGAGGGTGGCGTCGACCGTGATCGTCTCGTTCACGCCGCAGGTTCCGCCGTCGTGGCATGTGCTGGTCGTCCCGGCATATCCGAGCGTCACGTTCTGATTCGAGATCGTGCCGCAGGTTGGCGGCGGAGGCGGCGGAGTTCCGATGGTGATGGAACGCGTGAGATTGATCGTCTGCGATCCCGCCTTGAGCGTCACCGCGACGATGTGCGAGCCGGATGCAAGGCTGGTGTTGAGCGTCGGTCCGACGCCCTGAGCACTGCCGTCGACCAGCCACTGATACGTCAGGGCGCCGAGGCAGGTCTGATCGGGATTGATCTGGAAGAAGCCGACGGAGAACACAATCGGCTCGCTCGGCTGGCAGGTCGCACCATCCACGCAGTTCGAGCCCGCGGCGGTTCCGACATAGGTGATACCGCTGTTCGAGGTCGTGAACGTGGGGCACTTGCTCGCCGGCGTGGTGATCGTCGTGGAGGTCGTCACTGTCTTCGAAAGACCTGTCTTGTTGGTCACGACGACCGACACCGGGAACGTCCCGGCGGTGTAGTAAGAGGTCGTCAGCGACGATGCTGCGCCGCTCGCGGGGTCACCGCCGGTGGCCGTCCATGCGAACGTCCAGGCGTCGGACGTCATGACGTTCGACGGCGAGATGATCGTGTAGGTGCAGATGCCCGACGAACAGCTCGACTGGAGCTGAGCGTCAGGGGTGACGAGCGCGCTCGAGGTCGCGGACAGCGGCGCCAGTGGTGCGCCGGTCTGCGAGCACGGGTCGACGCCGCTGACCGTGAGCGTCAGGCTGCCTTTGTATCCGGGCTGAGTGAAGGCAGTCTTCGAGACGAGATACCGCGGGATCGTGTCGAACGAGGTGGCCGTTCCCGACTGCGTCGGAATCGCCGTGACGGCCGAGCCATCGGAGTTGACCACGGCCCAGGTGTACGAGATCGTTCTGCCCGTGAGGGCGGCGGAGGCGCGCGAGGTGCTGAAGAACTCCTCGTTGCCGCTGACCGCGTTGTACGACACGTCGACACCGGGCGCGAACGCAACCGCGTTGTACGTGAAGGGCGCCGCGAGAGTCACCGGGAAATCGACGTTGCTGGCACTGTAGGCACTGTAACCATAGTGCGCCGTCATCGACAGCGTGTGCTGACCGCACCCGCCGACTGAGACCGCGGTGAGAGGATCGGTGAGCTGCGGAATGAACGTCGGCGAGGTGATCGTCGCGGCGTCGGGGCCGACGCGCCATTCGGTGTAGTGGCCGGTGGTGTCGCCGTCCGACGCATCGACGAACGAGTCGTCCATCATGACCGGCTTGCCGCTGCCGGCGAGATACTTCGTGCCGCCGGCGGGGCCGTACTGCACCCGCGCCGTGCCGGTCTTCAGCGTCACCTGTGCGGTGCCGGTAACGCCGTTCGCGCTGTTCGTGACGGTGACCGTCACCGGCGAGACGACGTCGGTCTTCGAGAGGCCGGTGTACTGGTGCGTGATCGCCGCTCCGAACGTTCCGGGCTGCGTATTGGCCGGATCATGCGGCGCGCCGAAGTTCCAGGTGAGGGCTCCGCCCAACGCATTGCTGCTGAGCGACGCGTTCATCTTCACGGTATCGCCGTAGAAGATGTCGCTGAGGCCTTTGGCCGGCGCATTCGCGTTCCACGGACCATTCGTGCCGTTGATCGCGACGTTGACCATGTCGTCGGTGCGGAGCTGGTAGACATCGCCGAGACCGTCGGCACTGACGATGAGATACAGCTTGCCGCCGGAGACGACCGTGTTGGCCGATTTCAGCGACATGTGCGGCGCGATCGGAGCGAAACCCGACTGATTGCGGTAGTACGCGCTGACCGACAACGGCTGCGGTTGCTCGACCGGCACGCCGCTGGTGACCTTGTAGATGTGGATGTTCTGTCCAGCGGTGTCGCCCGTAACGGCGGTGAGATAACCGCTGCCGTAAGTGAGCGACGCCGACCCGCCAGCGGTGGTCGGGAAGGTCACATATGTGCCATCGGGCGAAATGCGAACCAGCTTCATCACTCCGGAGTCGTAGAGCGAGGCCCACCAGTAGGTACCATCGGAAACCAACTGGCTGAAGCCGTAGATCGGGAGCGAGGTGATCGGATTACCGCCGGTGACCAGAGCATGATTGTCGTAAATCGAGAGCTGGCTGGTGAGGCTGGCGGTCAGAATGGCGCTGCGCGACCCTAGGCGAGCGAGAGACTTGATCGACGTGTTGACTGGCGTGAGCTCAGTGACGTTGCCGTACGACACCGCCTTATAAAGGTGCGTAATGTTGGACGTATTGATGTACTTGCCAGGAATATTGGGGTCCTTGATCAGAGTAGGACCGTAGCTAAGCGCGTAGTAATCGTTGCCGTCTTTCACCCAGAACGCGGCGTTGACAGGTGCCCAGTTCTGGAACGCGTACTTGTCCTGCCACGACGACATCAGTTTCCCTGCGGCGAGAGTCGTCGGAAGGTCCGATGCGACGCCCCACGCGAACTGGTCATACCCTATGTAGAGCAGTCCTCGGTCATCCATGTCGAAGAGGCCGAGACGATCCTGGCCATCCGATAACGCGATCGACCAGTTCGCGCCCGACGCCTGTGCGTAGAAGTAGCGTTCGAAGTTGAGGAACGTTTCCACCGGCCCGCAGAAGCGGGCTCCGCACGACGTGACCCCCAGTTCTCCGGCGGAGACCATCGGTTCGTGAGCACTCAGACGCGAGAGGAAGGTGGCCGTGTCGTACGTGGCCACACCCTGTCCGAGCCTCACCGCGAGACGCGAGCCGTCGGGCGAGAAGACGATGCCGCCCGCGCGTGCGGTGCGATATGTCTGCTGGAAGTCGGCAACGTACTCGGAGGAGACGAAGCGGCCAACATATGCGATCACCGGGTCGTGCCAGCCGGGGGTCGGCATGTTGAGGGCTGTATCCTGGCACTGACTGCAAGGCACCGGCGTATCCGGCGTCGTGTAGCTCGGGAGGGGCCAGAACTGAGCGTATGCGGACGCGGAGAGGAACGCGAGCACGACCGCATAGAGACTTGCTTTTTTCAGCACTTCAGAATCTCCTTTGGATAGGTCTACGAGCAAACGAAGAGCAGGGAAAAGACGGACGTGGGTGATATTACCGGACCGTCGCTGCCATCGCAATAACTTTTTGGACCCCGTTTAAAAGTTCAGAGCAAAAAAAACGGGCCGGAGGTCATCCGGCCCGTTCGTACAGCAACTGAATCGAGATTACGGAGTGGCGTTGGTACCCGTGTACTTGCCGACGCCCGGCGTGCAGCCCGGATCGCCCGCAGGGCACACAAGGATTCCACCGGCCGGTCCGATGCCCGGGTTGACCTGGTTGAGCGGCGCGCCGATCGGCGGGTTGCAGCCGTTGCCAAGCCAGGTAGCGTCGAAGTCAACGCCGAAGAGGCCGTTGCTCGAGGCGCCACCAGTACCACCGTTCATCGAAACGATGACCCAGTTCTGCGAAGCGCGAGCGCCCGCATTCGGCCAGTTCGGGTGGAGCGACAGGTTCGCGACGCAGAACGTCGGGCAAACCGTGCCGGAGTTGAGGTTGAGGTACATCCAGCCACCGACGTCACCAGCCGGCGAGCCGCTGGCGAACTGCGGGAACTGAGTCGACGAGGTCGACGTGGTCGAGGTCTCAGGGAACGTCGAGCCCGGGGTCTGCGGAAGCGGGAACGAAACCGGGATACCCGACTGAACGGCCGGATTCTCGTGCTCGTCGAAGCGGACGATCGCGGTCACCGGGAGAGCCGAGTTGAGGCCGGCGGTGTTGCCCGAGCCGTTGCAGGTGGTGAACGGTCCGGTCACGCCCTCACGCCAGATGCGGTAGGAGGTGTTGAACGCGTTCGGGCCACCCTGGATCCAGCGCGCGGCGAAGGTCGCCGGGAGCGGCTGGCGGCGGTCATAGTTCTGCAGCGGCGGGTTGAAGTTGACGTCCTCGTAGCGCTGATAGAACGTGTACGGCAGGTTGGTCTGGAAGCCGGTCAGCGGCGTGTTCGCCGGGCCGCCCTCGGGGATGGCGCGAATGTGGACGAGCGGATTGCCGCCCGCGTAGTTCGAACCAGCTGCCTTGTTGAGGATTTCGTAGTCGCCCGTGAGGACGTTGTCGAACAGGATCTCGGAACGGACGTACGTCGGCGAGTCAGGCATGTTCTGCGAGCAGACAGCCGCAACGTCGATCGTGACGTAACCAACCGCGCTGGTGGCGGTCGGGTGCGACGAAGCCGGCGAGCCGGCCGCGGTGCAGACGCCAGGCGAAGCGCCGGTCGTCAGGATGTCCTGAACCGGCTTGCGCACGAACTCAGGAATCTTGCCCGCGAGCGTTCCGCACGTGGCGATGTTGATGTTCGGGTTCGAGGTGTTCGAGCCCGAGAAAATGCCGACCGGGCTGAGGACCACGCCACCGGCGCTAGCCGTGGCGCTGGAGCTCGTGCCGCCCAGCGTGGTGCTGTTCGGAATCGGCGCGATGATGCCGTTCACGATGATGTCGTACATCGAGATCGGCTGAACGTCGAAACCGGTCAGGAAGATGTTGAAGTCGAGGATCGGGTACGACCAGTCCGTCCAAACGACCACGTGCGCGATCTGCGGGAGGTATCCCGTATTCACGACCGTGAAGAACGTATCGGTCGCGCGCGTCGAGGTCTCGACCTCGAAGTACGGCAGAAGCAGCGTCGCCGCAGGGGTCACGCCGATGTCGCACGAATCATCATTGTTCGTGGTCGACGGACCCGCTGCCGCGCCGCCCACGCCGAACGTGAAGGTGGCATTCGGAGCCGCAACCGGATTAACGGTGCGAGCCGCGAACGCCGAACCCGCCACGAGGAGGGTGGCCACAAAGGCCAGCGTTGTCAGTTTCTTCATTGATTTTCTCCTACACATTTCAAATGGAACTTCTCGGGTTTCATCGGTAGCTTGGCTCATCCTCACTGGACGATACGATCACCTCCCGAAGAGTAGTGAAAAGGACATCGAAAATTAAATTGCGCGTAGCCTATGGCGAAAATGCAGCCGAGTCAAGCTGAAAGTGAAATTTTATGGGGTTGCACCATAGATATCCCCTCTCGGCACCCCGTTTCACCCTCAACCCCCTCTGTCATTCTTCTTGGCATGAGTCTTGGCCTGATCAAATAAGTCCGACGCGCCGGCCATCCGCCTGCACGCGCCGTCGCGTCCTTCAAAACCGGTTCCAGCAGCTTACTACCGAACACCCTCGTTGAGGAACACGTGGATCGACCCGTTCTGAAATCCGAGCGCTCCCTGCTTGTCCGTCTCGTACGAGATGATCACGTCCGGACGTCCGTCCTTGTTCACGTCCGCGACGGTGATGTCGTAATTCGTCTGCGGCTCGGCCTTGATCCCGTCGAGCCTGGCGCGCGTGAAGCCGCCCTTCCCGTCGCTCAGCAATAGCACGAACTCGCGCTTCGGCGCCCATGCCGCATAGATGACGTCCGGATTACCGTCGCCGTCGAAGTCTCCCACGCCGATCCCGGCCACGGCGCGTCCGCCCGCCACGCGAAGGATCGTCTTCCGCTTCGGCTCCTTGCCGCCGAACGAGATCAGGTCGATGCCAGACACGCTCTTGATCTTCGGTACCGTCACCTGCTTCGGGTCGAGCTCCGGGAACTCGCGGTTGAACGCGAGGATGATGTCGTCGAGCTTCTTCGACGCGAAGTGCCCCGTCGCCGCGGCGCTGTGTCCCGACATCGCTCCGATGATCGCGTCGCCTGGGTTCACGTACTTCCACTTGAGCGGACCGTTGCTCACCCACAGCAGCTGATTCGACTGGTAGAAGATGCTGCCGCCGGTGAAGTCGGGGAACTTGTCGCCGTTGAAGTTTCCCGCGGCGAGCGAGTCGCCGGCGAAAAACGCATCGCCCGGAACGACGCCTGTTTCCTTCCACCCGGAGCCCTTCTGATTGATGAAAGCGCGCACGCGAGGACCGGGAACGATGCCCTGCGCGCTCGCCCCTTCGCTCACCGCGACGATGTCGGTCCAGCCGTCGTCGTTCACGTCGAGCGCCAGCAGCTTGCGCGACGGGAAGGTGTCGATCGGCAGTCCTTTGATGTTTTCCGTGAAGCGCCCCTTGCCGTCGCCGAGCCAGCAGTACACGCCGGTGAGATGGACCGAGAACGCGAGGTCCATGTTGCCGTCGTGATTGAAGTCGGCGGCGACGACCGCGCCGTAGTCGAGGGGTCGGGGCCACTTCACGTCGGCCCACACGTGCCAGTGACCCTTGCAGTCGCCGAGAAAGATCGCCGGCGCGCCGCCGCCGACGCCGCGCTGCGGAGGCGCGATGATGTCGGGGCATCCATCATTGTTCATGTCGGCGACGGTGAGCGAGTTTCGCCACGAGCCGCTGTCCGGCAATCCCTGCGACGCTTCTTCGAAGTGAATGGTCTTCGTCGACTCCGGAGGATTCAGCTCCGTGAACTCGCCGCGGAACTTCTCGACGAACTTCATCTGCTCTGCGGTGTACTTCGGAACGTCCGAACGCTCCGCCGCTGCGGCTGCGGCGGTGCTCGCCTCCGGCACCCACATCCAGAGGTACTTCGCATTCCGTTGATAGAGCTCGAAGCCGGCGTTGACCTGCGCCATCGGCCGCACCCATCCTTCGGCGACGCGGTCGTACGCTTCCCATTGGCGTGTGAATTTTTCGATGTGGTATTCCTTGCCGAAACGCGTCCACACTTTCTTCGGGTCCGGATCCGGTCCCGGATCCTCGGTCGTCCCGAGGCGCTTCATCCGCTCCTCGGCGGTCTCCGGCTTGATGTACTGCGGCGCGCCGCCGTCCATCTCCGACGGATTTGTCGCCGTGGCCGTGGGCGCGGCGGTGGTCGTCGAGGCAGCCGGTTTTTCGGTCTGCGCCAGCAGCGGCGCGACGCTGAACAGCGCGAGCACGGCTGCCGCTACTGATGTTTTTGAAACGGGCATTCGGGGTGTCTCCTTGCGAAACGTGAGAGTCGGGAACTCAGATGAGGTCAGCGAATACGCGCTGGGCGCGTCGAAAGAAGCTGAAGCTCGCCACGAACAACACGGCGGCGACGAACAACAACAATACGATCGAGGTCGCCGGAGGTAACGCGGCGCCGAGGACCGCCGCGCGGAACAATCCGAGCAGCGGCGTGAGCGGGTTGAACGAAAAGAGGACCTGGAATCGTCCCGCGGCCGGGTAGAGGATCGGACTCAGATAGAAGACGATGGCGAGCACGAATCCGAGGACCTGGCCGAGGTCGCGCAAAAAGACGTACGTGGCGGCGAGCGCCAGCGCGATGGCGATCTGAAGGAAAAGCTGCAGCGCGATCGCGACCGGGAGGAGGAGCAACACGGCGTGCGGCCAGCCGCGGGTGAACGTCATGGCAATCGTAAAGAGGATGAAGGCGATGACTTCGAACACGGCGGCCGAGGCGTTCGGGACGATCACCAGCAGCTCGCTCCGGAGCGGGATGCGGCGGACCATCGGCCCGTTCTCGACGATGCTGGTCATCGACCGGGTGAGCCCCTCGCTGATGGCGAACCATGGGATGAGCCCGGAGATCAGGAAATAGAGGTAGGTGTCGCCCCCTCCAACCTTCGTCGGGATCATGAAGCTGAAGACGAACCAGTAGACCCCCACGAGCGCAGCGGGCTGTAGAATGGCCCAGAACAAGCCGAGGCCGGATCCGGTGAACCGGGCGGCAAGGTCACGTTTGATGAGCTCCCGGAGGAGATTGAGGTCTCGAGTCACAGCGAAGGGAGAGCGACAGCTCTCGTTACCGTCGCTTGCAAACCCAACCGAGAGTATTGTCTAATAGCATAAAAGTCAACGGCAGACGTGATGAACAGGCCCGCGCAACTCGAACTCGTTGGACGAAAAATTCGTCAGCTCCGACGCCAGCGCAAGCTGACGCAGGTAGAGCTCGCCGAGAAGATTGGGATCCATCAATCCGATCTCTCGCGCATGGAACAGGGCGAGTACAAGGTCGGCCTCGACACGCTGCTGAAGATCCTCGGTACGTTCAATCTCGGGATCGGCGAGTTCTTCGAAGAGAACAACACCGCCGACAACGCTTTCGACAAGTACCGCATGCTGAGCGCCTCGGCGCAGCGCGAGGTCGAGAGCTTCATCGAGTTCAAGCGCCGTCAGGAAGAGGATTCGTGGGACGACGATGGCGGCGGGGGGAGCGAGGGTGGGGACGATGCTTGAGCTGACGAACAGAGTCGAGGAGCTGCGCCAGACGGGCCTCGCGAAGGTCCGTGAAGGCGCGCTGGAAGAAGCCCTCGGACACTATGACGAGGCGCTCGCGCTGGTCGACGACGACACGGCGCGCGAGCTGATCACGATCAACAAGGCCGACGCCCTGATCGCGCTCGAGCGCAATGCACCCGAGGTGCAGGAACTGGCGCGCGTCATCATGCGGCGCCGCAATCCGCGTCACGTTTACCTCGCCGCATACGCGCTGCAGTACAAGCACCGCCTCGAGAACAACCTCAAGCGCGCGCTGTTCTACGGCGAGCTCGCACTCCGCACGGCGGAGGAAGCGGGCGAGCCGCTATGGCGCCGCGTCGTTCTTCTGGAGCTCGGAAACGTCTACGAGATCGACTCGCAGATGGAGCGCGCCATCGAATGCTTCGAGCAGGCGCTCGGAATGACCGCCGAGTCCGCGGAAAACCGTGACGAAGACATTTCGCACGCGTATGCGCTCGAGAACCTCGGCTACTGCCGTCTCATGCAGGGCAACCTCGACGTTGGAATCGCGACGATTCACGAAGCGCTCGAGCTGCTCAAGGATCCGGTCGGTCTCGCCGAGGCCTACATCGATCTTTGCTACGGCTACCTCGAGAAGGGCGATATCGAGAACGCGCACCACTACGGTAACGAGGGCTTGAAAGTCGCCAACGATGCGCGCCACGTCCGCAATGCTCACTACCTCCTCGGAGAAGTGGCATACACCGCCGGCGACAACGACGCCGCGGAGTTCCATTTCAACGAGCTCTCACGCTTCTACCCCGAGTTCACAAACCTGAAGAGTCTTCTCTTCGCGATCGACCTTCGCAGCATGGTCAACCTGAAACTCTAATGATGAAACGTCTCCTCATCCTCCTCGTTGCGCTCATGCCGTTCGCCGCGTTCGGCCAGACGGCGGATCGCGACGTGGTGCTCACCGACGACGGCACGCTGTACACCGTCGAGAGCACGCTCGCCAAAGACGTTCAGGGGCTGCAGACCAGCTCCGAGCGCGTGCTGACGCTGACCGTGCAGCACGGCTCCGATCCCGCCACCACCGCGGTCATCCCGGCAACGGTGAAAGGCGGCTGGCACGTCTATCCGGCGCTCGCGTACGACACGCCGAGCAAGACGCTCTTCGTCTTCTGGGAAGCCGCCTACAACACTTTCCAGAACACCGACCTGGAGTTCTGCGCGTATCACGAAGGACAGTGGAACACGGCCGCATCGCTCGACAGCGCGCAGTGGGCCGCCCGCCTGAACCTCCGCATTGCCATCACCCGTACCGCCGAGCAGCGCAACGACGACGGCACGACGACGACCGTTCCCGAGACCACCGTTCACGCGGTGTGGTGGGAAGACAACGGCGGCGCCGAGTGGGCGCGCTACGCGATGATCACGGTCCCGAACGGCGCTGTCCCCGTGGTCCACGTTCAGGATCTCGGCGAGTTCGTCAACGGCGCCGGCTCGGCGCCCGCGGCGAGCAGCAACGCCTCGCGCGAGCTGCTCCGTCACCCCAGCGTCACCGAGACGCGCACGCACGATTCGGTCGACGTCCTCTTCGGCGACATGAATCTCGTCACCATCCGCCGCGTCAACATTCGCCCGACGATTCAGGGGCGCCTTCGCGTACCGGTCGGCCGCACCGGCACCAACATCCCCGCTCCTTCCGCGAACGTCATGTCGAGCACTCCGGTTGACACGCTCCTGAACGGCGACAGCGTCGCGATGTACTACGACGGCCAGAAGACGAACACGATCGACTACCTCCTCTTCTCGAACGGCAACTGGTCCGAGGTGCGGACGCTGACGCTCAGCGACAAGTTCTCGCACGACTCCGCCGTCTCCGCCCTGCAGAAGCTGATCACCGCGCAGTAGCGATCACCCGACATCGACCCAGGTGTGGCGCCGGCAATCCTGCCGGCGCTTTTGTTTGGCGTCTTACTTCGGCGGCGGTACGGGTGCCGGAGCAGTCGTCGTGGTCGTGGTGGTCGTTGACGTGGTCGAAGAGGTCGTCGTCGAGGTCACGGTCGTCGTCTTCACCGTGAATGACCCGAACATCTGGGCCACGGCCGGGGCGTCGCGCTCGGCAGCGTGCGGCCGACGTAGAGGAGCTGGTACAACCGCTCGCCGCTCACGATGAGGCGCGAGTGCAGGAAGGCGGTGCCGCTCTTGAAGAGGAGGTCGCGGCCGAGGAGCGGACCGGCGAGCGGCTGCTCGCTCTCGAGCGTTCCCTTCACACTCTTCAGGAGCGAATCGCGGGTGCTGTCGATCAGCTTCGCCGGATCGTCGACTTTCCCCGGCATGGTGCTGACCGAGATCACGACCGCTTCTCCCGTCGGGGCCTTCGCGATCCAGGTGCTCGTGGTGATGCCGTTCTGGGTCGCGGTGCTCATCACAGGCGCGGCGTAGGCGTCAGGAAGGTTGACGGTGAAGGAGTCGGTGCTCACCGGACCGGCGATGGCGGCGCCGGCGAGGAACAACGAAGCGAGAAGGATAAGAGCGGTGCGGGCGGCGTGCTTCATGACGGCGGACCGTAACAAGAAACGCGGCGTTTTTCCAAGACCTACCGCACAGCACGCCCTCGCGGCGCCTGCACGGTCACCTTCCGCGCCACGATCGACGACCCGCGGCGGAAGAGCACCACGAAGGCGTTCGAGCCGGCGGGAACGATCTTCGGCACGTCGCCGTCGTCGGACAGCGTGAACGGTTCGTTCCCGAGAAACATCACCCGCAGACCAAGACTTTCGCGCCAGATCGCCAGTACGTCGTTTCCATTGCCGGCAATCGCGAGCAGAGGCATGGCGGTCGTCCATGTTCGTCCGCCATCCCGCACCTCGCACACCTTCGCACCGTCAGCGGTCACCACCGCGCCGACGAAACCGGCGCCATGCGGGCCGATGAGCGGCGGACGAAGGAGCGGGTCGGTTTCTTTGACGAGCCACTGATTGTTCTGCAAGAAGGTACGCCACTGGAAGCTGAACCGCGAACGCCCGGCGGGCGCGGTGAATGTGACCGCCTCGTCGTAGTTGCAGGCCTGCCACGGCATACCGAATCCGCCCGACTGGCACTTGACGCTGGTCGTCCGATTCGCAACGCCCATTTCGCCGGCCGGGGAAAACGCCGCGCTCGAGCCATCCGGCAGCACGTCGGTCGACTCGATGGCGAGGTGGTCGTCGAGCGTCCACGCTTGCGATGCCACGACGACGCGATACTTGCCGTCCTTCACGCCGGCGACGGCCGGCTGCGTCGACATCAGCATGAACAGCGGTCCCGCGACGATCGACCGCGCGCCGGAATCGAGGATCGCGGCGTATTGCGCTTCGACATTCGGACCGCGCACTTCATGCCACGTCACGAGAACGCTCGTCCCGTTGCTCGCGAGCGCGAGTGAGCTCACCGATGACGGGACGACGAGCGGAAAGCTGAACGGGGCGTTGGCCGGCTGCAGATTCGCGTCGAGCTGCTCCGCGTAGATCCGCGGCCCATCGGACCAGGCGATGACGAAACCATCGCGGACCGGTACGAGTGCGAGGTCGCCGAGGTCGCCAACAGCGATCGAGGTCTCGGGGCCGGCGACGCTGAGGAGGAGCGCGAGCAACACTGCGTTCATGCGCGTTGATACGCTGTCAAATCCAGCCTCATCCATCCTGTAACATGCGCGCGATGGCGGTCCGCGGAGCGACCAGACAGCAGACGACGAACACCATCTGGCTCGGCGGCCTGCTGCTCCTCACGCTCCTCGCCTACGCCGACATCCTCCTCGGCATTCGTGGCCTCTTCCTGGAGGACCTCATCGGCTACCACTTCCCGATGAAGCACATCGTGCGGGAGGCGGTGCGCAGCGGCGAGTTCCCCTACTGGAACCCGCTCTACTCCGCCGGCCAGCCGCTCGCGGCGAACCCGGCGTACGAGCTTTTCTATCCGCCGCAGTGGCTCGTCTACATCCTCCCGTACGCGTATGCCTTTCAGCTTCACATCATCCTGCACTTCGTCATCGCGGCCGTCGGCACGTTCTCCCTCGTGCGCTCTTTCAACGTGAAGCCGCTGCCGTCGGCGATCGGCGCCGCCGCTTTCGTCTTCAGCGGGCCTTATCTCTCGTTGTCGGCGAAGCTGCCGATCCTGTTCGCCGTCTCGTGGATGCCTCTGGTGCTGCTGCTGGTGAAGCGGCTCTTCGACGCGTTCTCGATCCGGCGCCTCTTCGCGGCGGCGGCCGTCGCCGGCGTGCAGCTGATCATCGGCGAGCCGACGATGGTGATGCAGACGTGGGCGCTGATCGGCGCGTACGCGCTCTACCGGATGATCACGACGCGCGGCTGGCGCTCGATCGCCCTGCCGGTGATCGCGTGCGGCGTGCTCGCTGCGTTGCTCGCCGCCGTTCAAATCGTCCCGGCGATCGACTTCGTGCGTGACACGGTCCGCTCCCGCGGCCTGCCGTTCCGGTTCGCTTCGAACTGGAGCTTCCCTCTCGAGCGGCTCGAGGAGCTGCCGATGCCACAGCTGTTCTGGCACGTCAACGGGAGCGACGGCCAGCCCGCGATGCGCACGCTCTATCGCGACCGCATCGTGCCGTTCCTCAGCAACGTCTACTGCGGGATCTTCTTCGTCGCTCTGGCGATCGCGGGGATCTTCGCGGCGGTACGAGGGCGGTGGTGGTTCCTCGCGGCATTCGGCGCTTCGCTGATCGTCGCGATGGGTGATCACACGCCGCTGCTGCAGCTCCTTTACGACGTCGGACTCGTGAACGCGATCCGCTACCCGGAGAAATTCATCCTCGCCGGAACGCTGGCGCTCGCGATCTTCTCTGCGATCGTGGTCGAGAAGCTGATCGACGGCGATGAATCGACCACCCGGAGCGCATGGCTCGTCGCCACAATCTGGACCGCGATCGCGATCCTGGCGGCATTCACCGCGAACGACAAGGCGTACTTCTGGGCGATCGTCGCGCGTGCGGCGGCGGTGCTGATCGCGCTGCTTCTTCTTCGTGGACGCCGCGCCACCTGGAGCGTCGCGCTCCTCCTCGCGGTCGCCCTCGGCGAGCTATGGCTCGGAACGCGCGCCGCGACGCCGCGCATGCCGCGCGCGTTCTTCGATCCGCCGGCGCTCGAAAACGATTTGAAGCCGTTCGGCGGCGCGCGCATTTTCCACGACGCGCAGTGGTCGGCGTGGATGGGGAGCGAGCTGTCGAATGAGTACTTCTACAAAGTCGAGAGCGATCGCTTCTGGTGGGTCGACCGCAACGGCGAGTTCCTGAACATGCCGGCGGCGTGGGGCGATCATCCGGTCGTCCTGGAACAGGACGTCGACTACACGTCGCTGAAGAACACCGACGACTTCCGGCAGGCGTTCAACGCCGCGCACGGAAAGCGGATCCCGAGCGCGAGCGATCCGTACCTGCGGATGGCGAACGCCGGCGTTCAGCTCTCGTTCCGCACGCTCGACGAGCAGACGAACAAGGCGCTGAGCGCCGATCCGGCGCACGTCACGCCGGTGATCGCGACGCCGATCGAGACGAATCCGCGTTACGCCTTCGCGTCTCAAATGGTGCGGATCGATTCGAACGATGGTCTCGCGCCGGCGATCGAGAACCATCCGCCCGCGGGCGTCGTCGCTTACGTGAATGCCGACACGTTCCAGCCGGCACCCGGCGAGGTGCTCCGCGCGAAGGAGACGCGGAACACGATCACGCTCGATGTGCGCGCGACGGGCCGCGCGTTCCTCGTCCTGAGCGTCACCGGTCACAAGTACTGGAGCGCGACGATCGACTCGCAGAAGGTGCCGATCGTTCCAACGAACGTGGCGTTCCAGGGGGTCGTCGTCCCGGCAGGCACTCACACGATCGAACTGCGGTACCGCAATCCGCTGATCGGAATCAGCGGCACGGTCACGCTACTCACACTATTCGGCCTCACCGCCGCGAGTTTTTTCAAGAAGTGATGTCATCGCGCCTCGCCTATCTCGTCGCGCTCCTCGCTCTCGTCGGATTCCTTGCGCTCGCGCTCGGCGATGTGCTGACGACGTCGCCGACCTCAGATGAGACGGTGCACCTCGCCGCCGGCTGGTCGTATCTCGCGACGCACGACTTCCGCATCAACCCGGAGCATCCGCCGCTGCTGAAGGCGATGGCTGCGGCGCCGCTGATGTCGATGCGGGTCTCGCGCGATGCGCTGCAGAGCGACGCGTGGCGCGACTCGATCGCGCACCTCGCGGGCGAGTGGGCGTTCGCGCACACCTTTCTCTATGAGCAGAAAGACGGCGTCTTCGTGAATGACTCCGCGGCGATGTTCCACCGCGCGCGCATCGTTCTGCTTCTTTTCTGCGGCGTCGGAACAGCGCTCATCATCTTCCTCTGGGCGCTGGAGCTCTGGGGTCCGTGGGGCGCCGCGCTGTCGGTGGCGCTTTACTGCTTCGATCCGAACTTCATCGCGCATGGCGGCCTGGTGACCACCGACGTCGGCGTCTGCTTTCTGATGACGGCTGCCGTCTATTGCTTCTGGCGGTGGTGCCGGAAGCCGACATGGTGGAACGCCTCTCTTTTCGCGCTGACGTTCGCGGTCGCGCAGATCGTGAAATTCTCGGCGCTGTTTCTCTTCCTCGTCATTCCGATCCTGGCGCTGTTCGCGTTTCGGAAGAGAGGTATGCGAGCGTTCGCGCTCTACGGAATCGGCCTCGTTGCCGCGTGGATCGTCATCTGGGGGGCGTACGACTTCCGCTTCGCCGCTTCCGAGTCACCGCTGCCGATGAAGCAGGCGGTCGACGAGTGGTACACGAAGCTGCATTTCATCGGCAGCGGGGAGGCGCTCACCGACGAGAGTTTCCGGGCGGCGATGGCAACGACGCCGACCGGATGGTTCGGCCGCGTGCTCGAGATCGAGTACGACCATCACCTGCTGCCGGAGGCATACGTCTACGGGATCGCGCAGATGCAGTCGTACGGCGCGCTGCGGCAGTCGTACTTGAACGGTGAGCAGTCGCTCACCGGCTTCCGCAGCTACTTCCTCCAGGCGTTCCTCTTCAAGACGCCGATCGCGACGATCCTCGCCATCGCGTCCGCGCTCTTCATCGCGTTTCGTTCGCGCCGGCGCGAGCCGTTCCTCCTCATCCCCGCCGCGCTCTACCTCGTCTTCGCTCTATCGTCGCACGTCGACCTCGGCATCCGGCACCTGCTGCCGGTCTACCCCTTCCTCTACGTCCTCTGCGGCATCCTCGCGGGACGCTTCTTCATCGCCGCCGCGGCGGCCGCGCTCTCGTGCCTCGTCGTCTTCGCGCCGTTCGAACCGATGTGGGGGCGTCACGTCTCGTATTTCAACGAGCTCGCCGGCGGTCCGACGCGCGGCTGGAAGATCCTGTCCGACTCGAATGTCGACTGGGGACAAGACCTCCCCCGCCTCCGCGACTGGCTGGCCGCGCACGGCGCCGCCGGCAAGACCATCAACCTCGTTTACTTCGGCACGGCCGACCCGCATTACTACGGGATCAACGACGCGAACCTGCTGCAGAACCAGCCGCTCGTCCGCCCCGGCTACCTCGCGATCAGCGTCACCCGCTTCAGCGGAGCTGCCTCCGACTTCTTCAAGACGAACGAGTGGCAGGAGTTCGTCGCGAGCCACGACGCGAAGCTCGTCGGACGCGCCGGATATTCGATCCTGATCTTCGAACTACCATGACCGTAAAGCGCGCCATCCTCATCATCGCCGGCGCTTTGCTCGTCCTCGCGGGTCTCCGATCTTCGTGGAACACCGCATCGACCTCACACGGTCTCGATTTCTATCAGTTCTGGATCGGCGGACAGGAAGCCCCCCACGAGCGCGATGCTCTCTGGTCGGCGGACGCATCCCAACGCCTCGGGACGAAGTATTACTACCGCGCGGTATCGGGAAAGTCGGAGCGGATGTTCGTCGTGACGCAAGGACGCCACGAGCTCGAGATCTTCTCGACCCCGTTCCTCTACACCTGCTTCGGCCTGCTCCCGACCGACTACGACCGTGCTTATCTGATCTGGAGCATTCTCGGGCTGGTGTCACTCGTCGCCGCGATCGCGATGATCGCGCGTGCGCTCCGCTGGCCGCTGCCGGGGTTTCTCTTCTTCCTGGCGTTCGTGCTGCTGCTCTTCCAGCCACTCACCTCGGAGCTGCGCGTCGAAAACGTCAATGAGCTGCAACTGCTGATCATCGCCGCGTACTTCGTGACGCCGCCGGCCGTCCGCGGAGCGATTCTCGGGATCGCCATCGCGCTCAAGCCGAACGTCGCCATCGCGCTGCCGCTGGTGGCCGCGTTCGACATTGCGCACGACCGACGGAAACTTCTGCCGGAGATGCTCGGCGTGGCAGGGGGCGGCGCCGTCGCGATGGCGGTGAGCTCCGCGTACTTCCGATCGGCGACGGTCTGGATCACGTGGCTTCGCGCGGCACGCACGCTCTCGCAGACGACCTATGCGCGCGCAACCGGCAATGTCGCGCCGGCACTCTTCCTCGGCCGCTACGCGTGGGTGCTCGCGATCGTGCTGACCGTCGCCGCGGTCTTCCTCGTCATCCGCCATCGCGAAGCATCCGCGCCGTTCGCGGTGTCGCTCGGTCTCCTCGTCTATCTCCTCTCCGCGCCGCTGGTCTGGATCCACTACCTCCTGCTCGCAATTCCGCTCCTGATGATTCTGCTGAGCGCTCGATCGATGGTCGTCAAGGCGATCTCCGGCTTCGGAGCAGCCTTCATCGCCGCAATGCTTCCCACTCTCGGCCTGATCACGCTCGCCGCCGCGGCAGCCGCGGGTTTGCGCTCGAGAAATCGTTAACCGCCCCGAGTTGCTTCCGCCCTGTTACTTCCGCGCGCTGGAAGGTGTCTAAGCTGAGAGGTCACATGAAACGGCAAACCGCGCTTGCGCTCTTGACCGCCGCGATTACCTTCCACGTATCTGGAGAAGACCGGCTCGAGAAGGCTGTGGCGACTGCTCGAGCAAACGAGTTCAGGTACTGCACTGACGAAAACGACCCGCAAAGCGTCGTCTGCCGCGCAGTCGAGAAGGCATCCACCCCCGCGGAGGTGGTCGAGCGTGTCGCACGAGGACTCCATGTCTCGAAGGAAACTGCGCAGGCGATCGCTCTCGTGCTCCTGCCGCAAGTCGCAAGTATTCAGCGTGGAATCACGGACGAGGCTTGGGTGAACGATCGCGTACTGCTCGAGAGGGCTCTAGCGTCGGAATCGAATCGCGCAGCGGTCGTCGCTGCGCTGTCTCAATGCGCCGCTGAAACAGAGAAACCGCGCGTCGCATTCGAAGAGATTCTCCCCATGGTGGGCGACGATACGGCCGCGGCGCTGGCCGCAGCCGACGCGGTGCGTTCGGAGGATGCCACGGAGATCTTTCTCGGCTCAGCTCTGACACGTCACAACGACGAAATCGACATCATCGAGGCCATTGGGGCGCATTCGAACGGCGGTCTGCTCCGCGCTGCATTCGGACCGGTTCAGCTCCTTGGGTCGGGCGCCCGCTTTCGTCACAAGACCACCGAAGACACCGCCGCATTACGCGAAGCTGTTGCCGGACAGATTCAAGGTATCGCGAATCTCGGTCTGGCGGATGTTCTGATGAGCGCGTATGACGCTTTGCCACCGTCGCAGCGCGAGCGAGTGATCGCCGATCACCAACGCGGTATAAGCGCCGACATCGCAGCGGCTGCAATCCTGACGGGCCGCAACGGCATGGCGCAACAAATTGCCCGGACGCGAACCGCGGCACCTCGAACAGGCGACGAGGACGCGCAGGCATGGGACCTCGTCGCCGCGTCGGACCCGACATTCAGCGGCGATCCTTTCGACATCATTGTCTCGATGATCAGCAAAGCACGTTTCAACGGCAGCACCGTGCGGACGCTCCTTTTCGCGAGGTTTGCGGAGCAGCACGGATATGCGTCGCTCACCGGCGAGCTTCTCCACGACGCGACGCGGTTCGGCGACGGCACCGAGCCGACGGCGCCGTTCCGCGCCGAAACTTCGTTCCTTCTGGCGCGAGTGCGGAGCGCCATCGCTGATGAGAACTCACGCGCAACACAGCTCCGGCCCGTGCTCAATAACGCGAGCGTCCGATCGTCGCTGGCTCAGCCGCGAATCGTCCCTTTTGCCGAGCATCGCCTGGAAGAAGCAGCAACACCGGGGGACTCGCCAATCGTGGTCGATTGCAGCGATGCGGCGGGTGTCGCCGCACAGTCTCACCTGCCTCCGTTCGTAAACCCGATCCGTATGGAACGAAGAGGTGAGGAGATCGTCGCGATCGCAATTTCGTCAGCGCTCGATCCGGTGGGAGAACTGGGCCTCGGCGGCTATTGGGCAGTCCGGTCGACGGATGGCGGCGCGACCTGGAAAAGCTACTACACCGGTTTGCGCGAAAACATGCCGTACGTCGTCAAGACGGCGTCGCGGCTCCCGCTGCTCGAGGGCGAGCATCTTCGCGTCGAGGTCGACGTTCAGGAGCTCGATACGAATTCGATCACGTTCCCGCCAGTCGCGCTCCGAACCAAACGAACGCAAAAGGGTCTCTATCTCGACTTTCCATGGGAGGAGCTAACCCGCGACACCGATGGAGACGGCCTCACAGACTTGATGGAGGAGCGTCTCACGACGGATCCGCGCGAGATCGACACGGACGGCGACGGGGTACCCGACGGCGAGGACTTGCTTCCTCGCGTTCCGTTGCGGCCGGGACGAGACACCGTGGCGGAGGTCATCGCATCGGTACTCGATCGATTCGCCCTCGGCGGAGGAAGGATCGTCGTCGGTATCGGCCGCGATGCGCTCGGAGCCGAGATCGCACAAAACAGCTGCGAAGTTCAGACGAGTCGCGTGTGCGATCCGGTGCTGTTCATCGTCGGCGATCCGTCGCACTTTGCGCCGCTGACACTCGCACGACGCACCGTCGTTCTCACACAAGAAGAGATCGATGCCTACACCAAGAAATTCGGACCGACCTATGCAGCGAGAATCGAACATCTCGCGATCAATCCCGCAGGAACTCGCGCGATTTTCGAACTGAATCAGTCGTGGACCGGTGCAACCTACATCCTGACGAAAACCGACAAGGGCTGGCAAGTAACGATCGCCGGCGGATGGATTACATAGAAGCGATTACGCTCAGCCTCTCCGCCGCTGCCGTTTGTGACTGCATGGAAACAAAGATGGATGTAAATTGAAGGGCGGACGAAGGGAGCGGCCATGCTCACGCTGTTGCTGATGTTCGCACTCGCCACCTCGACGACCTCTACCCGTCAGTGTCCGCCCGCCGGTTTCGAGCACGTCGCGTACGTGACTGCTGACGATGCCACAGCGCTCGCGGCGGAGGTGCAGCGTCAGATTGGTGGCTCCCAGATGTGGAACGGTCCGGCAGGATTGGAAGCGCGACCGGATGCGGTGAACCTCGACCTCTACGTTGGGCCGGACGGAAAAGTCGCGGCCATTTGCGTCATCTCCGGCGAGCGCCACGTCATCGCGGCGGTTTCGAAGAGTCTCGGCTACGTGAAGCTCCATCCAGGCCGGCCAGTGATCCTGCCGTTGTGCGCCAATCTCGTCTGGCGCTCGGAGAGCCGGTCGGCAGGCTATGGTGACCTCACCGCGGAGTTCACCAGTTACGACTTGAAGGTGAGTACTGCGGCGCGGCCGTAAATGAAAGGAGCGACGATGCTCAACCTGCTTCTGATGTTCGCACTCGCCAGTTCGTCAACCGCGGCCGGCCATTCGTGCCCGCCTCCCGGGTTCGAACACGCCGGATACGTCAGTACTGAGGACGCTGCAGCACTCGCGGCCTCGGTGGAGCACCAGCTCGTCCTGGTTGGCGACAATTACTGGAGCGGGCCGGCGGGAATGGAGGGACGGCCGGCGGCCGTGAATCTCGATCTCTACGTTCAGGCGAACGGAGAGGTGGCGGGTGTCTGTATCGTCTCCGGCGAGCGCCACGTCATCGCAACGGTCGCGAGAGGTCTCGCACTGGTCAAGCTTCCTCCGATGGGGCGCTTGGGGAGATCGATTGTCCCGCTGGAAGTGAAACTCGCCTGGCGCTCGGCCCGCAGCGGAATGGACCTGATCGAGTTTCGCGGATTCGAGCTAAAAGTGGCTGCCGCGCCGCGACCGTAAAAAAAGGGCCGGCTGCGAGCCGGCCCATGCACATCCTAAGTTTGATCGGTCTACTTGTTCATCACGAGGTACGCGATGATGAGCGCGTAGATGACGAGCGACTCGATCAGGGCGAGACCGATGATCATGGCGAGTCGGATCGCGCCGGCCGCGGACGGATTGCGGGCGATGCCTTCGCACGCTGCCGCGATGCCGCGCGACTGACCCATGGCACCCGCTGCCGCGGCGATGCCGAGCAGGAACGCAGCCGAGACGAGGTTCCACGCCACCTGTCCACTGGCCGGCGCATTGCCGGTCGCAGGACCCTGCGCGAACGCGGAGACCGCGAGCAGAAGCAGCACGGCGGTCATCACGATGGTTTTCTTGTTCACTCCGATTTCCTCCTTTTTGAACTTTCCGAACTAGTGTTCTTCCGCCGCCGTGGCCCCACTGATGTAGACCATGGTCAGCATGATGAAGACGAACGTCTGAAGAAAGGCGCCGAAGATTCCGAGCGCCATCATCGGCCAGGGGACGATCAGCGGGATCAGTCCCATGAAGATGCCGGTGGCGGTGTGCTCGCCGAAGATGTTGCCGAAGAGACGCATGGAGAGCGACAAGATGCGCGCGAAGTTGCCGATCAATTCGATCGGGAACATCAGAGGCGCCAGCCACCACACCGGGCCGGCGAAGTGCTTCAGGTAGTGCAGCAGCCCGTGCGCGCGGATGCCTTTGTAGTTGTAGTAGAGGAAGGCGGAGATGGAGAGCGCGAAGGTCGTGTTCGGGTTGCTCGTCGGCGGAGCGAGAAAGAAGAAGAGTCCGAACATGTTCGCGATGAAGATGAAGCAGGTGAACGCGCCGATGATGTAGAGGAACTGGTCGCCTTCGTGGCCGATGATGTCATGCAGCAGCGACTTGAGGCCGCCGACCGTCAGCTCGAGGAGGTGCTGCACCGGGCCCGGGTTGTCGCGGCTGATCCGCCGCGTCGCCAGCGGGAAGATGATCGACGAGATCACCAGCACCAGGGCGGCCATGATCACGTGATCGGGAATGTCCCACGCCCAGCGATGCTGGACGCTGTGCCAGAGGGCGTTTACGGGACCGTAGAGTATTGAGCCTTCGTGTTCCATTCCTCAACCTGTGAGACTGCGGTATGTCGCGTACGCAGCTTCACCCAGAATTCCCACCACCACGACCGAGAAACCCAGCAGCACACCGACGGCATCGAACTTCGCAACCTGGACCGTCACCCAGGCAGCTACGCCGAGGACGACAAACCTCGACAGTGCTTTAAGGAGCAATCGTCTGGGATGTAACTGGGCTGACGGTTGGAGAACTCCTGTGACGATTTCCTCCAACCAAAGGAAGCAGATGATAGCCAGCGCAGCCGTACAAGTCAATGCGACAAAAGCGCGAAAACCCCTTGTAAAACCGATCGAAATCGCAAAGACGAGGTAGGCGATGAGCGCGATCCAGCGGATCCGGCGGAGGGTCTCCGCGGCGCCCGAGTCACTCTCCGGTTCCACGGCCTGCCCGGAACAGATTCACGAACCCGGCGGCGATCCCGCAGGCAGTGAGAATGATGGTCAGCCAGGGCCAGGTGTGGAGGGTGCGGTCGAGCCAGCGGCCGAGGAAGAAGCCGATGCCGATGGCAACCGGAAAGAGGAACCCGAGCGAGGCCGCCTGGTAGAGAGCGTCGGCGGTCGAGCGGTCTTTCTTGTCGTTATCGTCCGGCATGGGGGACGGCGCGCGTCGCGACCCATGCCGCCGACGTCGCCACCTGCGTGATCAGCGGCGTCGGGAGCACGCCGAAGATCAGCGTCACGGCGAGCGCGATGCCGCCGACGAGCCGCAGCGGCCCGCTGAACTGGAACTCCGCCTCGGCTCCCTCGCGGAGGTACATCGCCACGACGATCCGGAGGTAGTAGAACATCGAGACCGCCGACATCAGCACCGCGATGATCGCCAGCCAGCCGAAGCCGGCCTGCACGGCCGCGGCGAAGAGGTAGTACTTGCCGAGGAAGCCCGCGGTCGGCGGAATGCCGCCGAGCGACAGGAGGAAGACGAACATCGCGAACGCCCAGAACGGCGCGCGCTTGTGCAGGCCTTCGAAGTCGTCGATCCGCTCGCCGGCGTATTCGTGCCGCCGCATCATCAGGACCGTGGCCCAGATACCGAGCGTGGCGAAGACGTAGACGACGGAGTAGAGCAGGATGCCGCGGATGCCGTACTCATTCATCGAGAGGATGCCAAGCATGACGTAGCCGGCGTGCCCGATCGACGAGTACGCGAGGAGGCGTTTGATGTTGTCCTGCGTGATCGCCGCGAGGTTACCGACGATCATCGACAGCGCCGCGATGGTCGCCAGGACGCTGCTCCAGTTGAGCTGGAAGTCGTGGAACCCGACGTAGAAGATGCGCGCGAAGATCGCGAATGCCGCCGCTTTCGACGCAGTCGATAGGAATGCAGTGATCGGCGTCGGCGCGCCGACGTAGACGTCCGGCGTCCAGACGTGGAACGGCGCCGCGGCGATCTTGAAGCAGAGTCCCGCGCCGAGAAGCATGATGCCGACCATCAGTGCATCGATCGCGTTCGAGCTGACGGGCGAGATCGCCGACATCGACTGCGCGATGTTGAGCAGGTTGAGCGAACCGCAGACGCCGTAGATGAGCGAGATCCCGTACAGCAGGATCGCGGAGCTCACCGCGCCGAGGATGAAGTACTTCATCGCCGCCTCGGTCGACGCCTCTTCATTCTTGTAGTAGCCGGCGAGGATGTAACTCGAGAGCGACATCAGCTCGAGCCCGATGTAGATCGTGATCAGGCTGACGCCCGAGACCATGAAGAACATCCCGCAGAGCGCAAACGCGAGGAGCGAGTAGTACTCCCACACCGAATAGCGCGACTCGCGGAGGAAGTCGTCCGAGAGCAGCGTCACGAGGGCGATGATCGCGACGAAGAGGAGCTTGAAGAAGAGCGAGAACGTATCGAGCGCGAACATCCCGAGGAAGCCGCGCGACAGCTTGATCACCTCGGCCGCATGCGAGCAGGCGATGACGGAGCCTGCGGTCACCGCGAGGAGGAACAGCATCCACCACTTCGCCGCCGCGTCGTAGGTCTTCCCGCCGATGACCGGCGCGATCAGCAGCACCGAGGCGCCGATCGCGAGGACGATCTCAGGAATGAGTACGACCGTGTCGTTCCAATTCACTTACGAACCTCGGCGACGTGTTCCGTGGTTGCGGCTGGCGTCGGGTACGTCATCGGCTGCTTGTCGAAGTAGCCGGGATCGACCTGCCGGACGATGTAGTCGACCGGCTCTTTGATGGTGTCGAAGAAGATGCTCGGCGCGATGCCGATCCAGACCATGATGGCGACGAGCGGGAGGAGCGTGGCGAGCTCGCGGCCGTTGACGTCGAGGAGCGCGTGGTTCTTCGGGTTGTCGTTCGGACCCCAGAAGACGCGCTGGTAGAGCCACAGGAGGTACGCGGCGCCGAGGACGATGCCGAGGGCCGCGAACGCCGTGTACCACATCGTGAGGTGGACCGAGTTCGCGGCGCCGAGGAGGATCGTGAACTCGCCAATGAAGCCGTTCAGCGCCGGAAGTCCCATCGACGAGAGCGCGGCGATGAGGAAGATCGTGGCGTACATCGGCATCTGTTTCGCGAGACCGCCGTACTCGGAGATGAGGCGCGTGTGTCGGCGCTCGTAGATCACGCCGACGAGCAGGAAGAGCGCGCCGGTCGAGATGCCGTGATTGATCATCTGCAGCACGGAGCCGCGCAGCCCCATCGGGTTGAGCGCGAACATGCCGAGCATGACGAAACCGAGGTGCGAGACGGACGAGTAAGCGACGAGCTTCTTCATGTCCTTCTGCACCAGTGAGACGAGCGCCCCGTAGACGATGCCGATGATCGCGAGGATCACGATCGGCTGCAGGAGCTGTAGCGTCGCGTCAGGAAGGATCGGCAGCGCGAACCGCACGAAGCCGTACGTTCCCATCTTGAGGAGGACGGCGGCGAGGATGACCGAGCCGGCCGTCGGCGCCTCGACGTGCGCGTCGGGGAGCCATGTGTGGAACGGGAACATCGGGACCTTGATGGCGAAGCCGAAGAAGAAGCCGAGGAAGATCCAGAACTGCAGGCCGGGCGGGATCAGATGTCCGATCCGGTGGAACGCGAGGACGTCGAACGTCGGGACGTTCCCGAGTCCTTTGATGTTGAGGAACGGAATGCCGCCGTCGTTGAAGAAGTAGAGCGCCAGGATCGACAGCAGCATCAGCACCGATCCAGCAAGCGTGTAGAGGAAGAACTTGATCGCGGCGTACAGCTTCCGCGGTCCGCCCCAGATGCCGATGATGAAGTACATCGGCACGAGCATGATTTCCCAGAAGACGTAGAAGAGGAAGAAGTCGAGGGCGCAGAAGGTGCCGATCATCCCGGTCTGCAGGAGGAGCAGCAGGATGTAGTACTCCTTCTGGCGGTGATCGATGGCGCCGAACGATGAATAGATGGCGATGAGGCCGGTGAGGGTCGTGAGGAGGATCAGCAGGAGGGCAATGCCGTCGATGCCGAACGAGTACTTCACGCCGATCGCGGGGATCCAGTCGTACACCTCGCGAAACTGAAAGAGCTTCGAGCCGGTTCCGTGAGCGTCGAAGTAGAGCCAGAGCGGGATGGAGAGTAGGAAGTCGATCGCCGCGACCGCGGTCGCCATCGCCTTGATGGCGCCCGTATTCGCCTTATTGACGAAGAAGGCGATCAAAACGGCGCCGACCAGCGGGATATAGGTGATGATCGATAGGATCGGTACGCCGGGGTTGTCGTAAATGCCCATTCGCTCTCCCTACGGCTTGGTGAAGAGATACACGATCGTGATCAGGACGATGCCGCCGCCCATGATCAACGCATAGTTCTGAACCATTCCGCTCTGCATCTTGCGGATGAATGACGAGCCGCCGCGCGCCATCGCGCCGACTCCGTTGACCGCGCCGTCGACGATGTACTTGTCGAACAGCGAGGAACCCTCGCCGGCGAGCAGCACGGTGACGTGGCGCGTGAGGTTGACGAGGCCGTCGATCACGTACGTATCGAACAGCGCCAGGAACTTCGCGAGAGCGACGGTGAATGCGATCGCGGTCGCGTTGTACAACTCGTCCACGTAGTACTTGTTCTGCAGCATCGCGTGGATCGGATGGAACGTGGTCGCGAGCCGCTTCGCGGTCGTCCACTGCTGATCTTTGAGGTAGAGGCGGCGCGCCAGGAAGATCCCGAACAGCGCGATCGCGACGGAGACGATCATCAGCGTCACTTCGAGCGCCGCGGGCGATTCCGCGAATTCGAAGTGCTGCGCGCCGAGCGGCGGAAGGACCGGCTCGAGCCAGCGCTGGAAGCGCGTCGGGTGCGAGCCGCCGAGGATCGCGGGGATGCCGACGAAGCCGCCGACGATCGCGAGAATGGCCAGAACCCAGAGGATGCCGGTCATCGACGCCGGCGACTCGTGCGGGTCGTGCGCGTGGGCGAGAACATGGTGGCCGTGCGCCTTGTCCGTGTGCTCGTCGCCCTGGTCGAGGTGGCGCTGATCGGGGATCAGATTGTGGCCGCCGTGCTCCGGCTCGGACTGCTCGATTCCGATTCCCTCGTGACCGCGGTACTCGCCCCCGAACGTCATGAAGTAGAGGCGGAACATGTAGAAGGCGGTGAGCCCGGCCGTGAGAGCGCCGATGATCCAGAGGATCTTCGAATACTGGAACGCGCTGCCGAGGATCTCGTCCTTCGAGACGAAGCCGGCGAGAGGCGGAATGCCGGCGATCGCGATGCAGGCGATCAGCATCGTGCGATGCGTCGACGGCATGTACTTCCGTAGGCCGCCCATCTTCCGCATGTCCTGTTCGCCACCGCAGCCGTGAATGACCGAGCCGGCGCCGAGGAAGAGGCACGCTTTGAAGAACGCGTGCGTCATCACGTGGAAGATCGCCGCGGTGAATGCTCCGACGCCCGCGGCGAGGAACATGTAGCCGAGCTGCGAGACGGTGGAGTACGCGAGGACTTTCTTGATGTCGGTCTGCGCGAGACCGATCGTCGCGGCGAAGAGCGCGGTGATCGCGCCGATGGTTGCGACAGTGCCCATCGCGACGGGCGACATCCGGAACAGGACGTTCGAGCGGACCACCATGTAGACGCCGGCCGTGACCATCGTCGCAGCGTGGATGAGCGCGGAGACCGGCGTCGGGCCGGCCATGGCGTCCGGCAGCCAGACGTACAAGGGGATCTGCGCCGACTTACCGCAGGCGCCGACGAAGAGCAGGAGGCAGATCGCGGTGGCGACGCCGGTGTACGCCGCCGGATGCGCACTCGCGAGAGCGAAGACGCGCGCGTAATCGGTCGTGCCGAAGGTGTTGCTGATGAGGAAGACGCCGAGGACGAAGCCGAAATCGCCGATGCGGTTGGTGATGAACGCCTTCTTGCCCGCGTCGGCGGCGAAGTTCTTGTCGTAATAGAAGCCGATCAGGAGGTACGAGCAGAGACCGACGCCCTCCCACCCGACGAACATGACCATGTAATTGCTGCCGAGGACGAGCAGCAGCATCATGAACATGAAGAGGTTCAGGTACGTGAAGAAGCGGGTGTATCCCGTCTCGTGCGACATGTAGCCGGTCGCATAGACGTGGATCATGAAGCCGACGCAGGTGACGATGAGGAGCATCGTCGCGGAGAGGGTGTCGATGCGGAACGCGAAGTCGACGCTCATGTCGGCGAGGAGATTGCCGACGCGGCCGAGCCCCGTCGAAATCCAGCGGTAATACACGTGCTGGTACGCCTGCTCGGTACCGCCCGACGCGTAGGTCCAGACGGTGTAGAGCGCGAGGAGGGCGGAAAGACCGGTCGAGCCGAGGGCGACGACGTTCGTGACGGTGCGGTTCTTCGGCGTCAGCGGATTCGCGAACGCACGCGTGCCGTTGATCAGCGCACCGAGGGCCGGAAGGAGCGGGATGGCGAGCAGGATCGCCGGGTTAACCATGCAGCTCCTTCACCTCATCGATGTTCACGGTGCTGCGCAGCCGGTATAGCTGGATGATGATCGCGAGACCGACGGCGGCTTCGCCCGCAGCGACGGTGATGACGAAGATCGCGAAAACCTGACCTTCGAGCGTCGAAAGCTGGTTCGAAAAGGCGACGAGGTTGATGTTGACGGCGTTGAGCATCAGCTCGATGCACATCAGCACCGTGATCATGTTCCGGCGGATGACCACGCCGACGAGGCCGACGGAAAAGAGCGTGGCCGAGAGCATCAGGTAGGCGGCGGTGCTAGGCACTGAACGCCTCCTTCACTTCGCGCTCCGTCTCGACGCGCGCGAGCATGTAGTCGGGCGCCGTCTCCTCTTCGGTCGCGGAGAGCTCACGCTTACCGATGACGATCGCGCCGATCATGGCGACGAGGAGGAAAAGCGAGGCGACCTCGAACGGAACGAGGTAGTCGGTGTAGAGCGCGTTCCCGATCGCCTCGGAGTTGCCGACGATGTGATGGCGAACAACCCGCGTACGCGTGACCGTGCCGTTTGCCGCGACGGTCTTCTTCGTCCGGTGCGTGTCGACGCTCCGGAGCTCCCTCGCGTTGTACAGCGGGTCGTGGAACTCGCCCGGGCGGACCATCGCGGCGAAGATGACGAAGACCGCGACCCCGACGGCGATCCCGGGGACGACAAACTTCGTCACCATCGGCTCGTCCGGCAGGTGTCGCACGTTGATGAGCATGACGACGAAGAGGAAGAGCACCATGATGCCGCCGGCATAGACGAGCACCTGGACGGCGCCGACGAACTCGGCGCCCTTCATCACGAAGAGCGTCGCGACGCAGAGGAACGTGATGAGGAGAAAGATCGCCGAGTGCACCGGGTTGCGCATCATCACGACCAGGAGCGACGACGCGACCGCGATCGTGCCGATCACGAGGAAGACGAGCAGCGGCATGTTCGCGGTGATCGCGTCCACTTAGACAGTTCCTTTCGCCGCCGAGGACGACGGCGTTCCCTCAATCTGCTTCGGCTTCTCCGCCTCGGGGAGTCCCGTGTACCGCGGACGGTCGTCCCAGTACTCGAGCTCCTGCATGTTGAAGTACAGATCGTTGCGGTCGTACGACGCGAGCTCGTACGTCTTCGTCGTCAGCCAGATCGACTTCGGCTTCGTCGGGCACGCCTCTTCGCAGAGCGCGCAGAACATGCAACGCTTGACGTCGATGTCGTAGCGGTCGAGGACCTTCAGCTTCTTCATCTTCCCGTCGACTTCACGCTGCTCGTCGTGGACGTCGATGTAGATGATGTCGATCGGGCACGCCACCGCGCACAGCTTGCACGCGATGCAGCGGTCGTAGTTGAAGCGGAACATGCCGCGGAAACGGTCGGCCGGCTCGAGCCGCTCTTCGGGATAGCGGATCGTCACCTTCGGCTTGAAGAGCTCGCGGAGCGTCGTCTTCAGCCCCTCGAACATGTCGAGGAGGAGGAACTTATCCGTCCACCTGTTCTTCGGGTGTTCAACCAGCATGAGCAGGAATCCTTCGCGCGGGCTTCGCGCTGCGCGTGAGCAGGAAGAGTGTGAACGCGATGATCGCCGCGCCGGCGATCGAGAGGACGACTTCACCGAGCCAGTGCCAGATGCCGCCGACTTCGACGGCCGGCAGCGCCAGCAGGATGATGCCGGTGACGAAGATGTTCGCGAGCGCCAGCGGGATCATCCACTTCCACCCGAGGTCCATGAGCTGGTCGAACCGGAAGCGCGGGAACGTGGCGCGGAACCAGATGTAGACCATCATGATCGCCATCACCTTCGCGATGAAGATCGCGGCGCCGATGAGGCCACCGATGATCCCGAGCTTCGCGAGCGAAGTCGTCGTGATCCCCCACTCCGCGATGCTGAACGTCCAGCCGCCGAGGTAGAGGACGGTGAAGAGGCAGCAGTTGACGAGCATGCCGGAGTACTCACCGAGCATGTAGAAGGCGAACTTCATCGCCGAGTACTCGGTGTGGTAGCCGGCGACGAGCTCCGACTCCGCTTCCGGGAGGTCGAACGGCGTGCGGTTGTTCTCTGCGTTCATGGCGACGAAGAAGCAGAAGCAGCCGACGAGCTGCGGGAAGAGATTCCAGACGTGCATCTCCTGGTAGCGCACGATCTTCACGAGGTCGAGCGAGCCGCTGATCATCAGGACGCCGACGATCGAGAGGCCGAACGGCACTTCGTACGACACCATCTGCGCCGCGCTGCGGAGCGCGCCCATGAGCGAGTACTTGTTGTTCGACGCCCAGCCGCCGAGGATGATCCCGTAGACGCTGGTCGAGGTGAGCGCGAGGATCAGCAGCAGCCCGACGTTGACGCGCGTCGGAGCGAAGGTCGGCGGCGGACCGTACGGAATGAGGCAGAAGACGATGAGCGCCGGCAGAATCGACATCATCGGCCCGAGGTAGTAAGCGACCTTCTCGGCGCTGGACGGGACGATGTCTTCTTTCAGGAGGAACTTGATCGGATCGGCGAGGATCTGGCCGAGGCCCCACGGAATGCCGATCTCGCTGCCGACGCGATTCGGACCGAGACGGGCCTGAATGAGTCCGAGCAACCGGCGCTCGATCCAGTTCATCGCCGCGACGATGACCTGGACGATGACGAACGCGACGAGGAACTTGACCAGCGGCCAGATGAGGTAGTGCATCCAGGGATTGATAGGGGGATTGATCACCGATCCACCTCACCCAGCACGATATCGATGGTTCCGATCAACGCGACGAGATCCGAGACGAGGTGTCCCTTGGCCATCGCCGGCAGCGCCTGGAGGTTGACGAACGAAGGCGGGCGAACGCGGAGGCGGTAGGCGCTCTGCGATTTGCCGTCGCTGACGATGTAGTACCCGAGCTCCCCTTTCGGCGACTCGATCGAGTGATAGACCTCGCCTTCCGGCGGACGGACGACGCGCGAGATCTTCGCCTTGATGTCGCCCGCGGGAGTCTCCTTGATCAGCGGGATGCACTGTCTGAGGATGTGGTTCGATTGCCGCATCTCTTCCATGCGCACTAAATAGCGGTCGTAGGTGTCGCCGTTCTTGCCGATCGGGATCTCGAACTTCAGCTCGGGATAGCACTCGTACGGCTGCGCGCGGCGGAGGTCCCACTCGACGCCCGATCCGCGCAGCGGCGGACCGGTGATCCCCCACTCGATCGCTTCTTCGGGTGATAGCACGCCGATGCCGACCGTGCGGCGCTTCCAGATACGGTTGTTCGTCAGCAGCGACTCGTACTCATCGACCGCACGATCGAAGATGCCGACGAAGCGCTCGAGATCGTCGAGCCAGCCCTCGGGCAGATCATCCGGCATGCCGCCGATGCGCATGCAGTTGAGCGTCAACCGCGCGCCGCAGTAGCTCTCGAACAGGTCGAGGACCTGCTCGCGCTCGCGGAAGCAGTAGAAGAACGGCGTCATCGCGCCGATGTCGATGGCGTGCGTGGCGAGCCAGAGGAGGTGCGACGAAATCCGCTGCAACTCGCAGAGGATCACGCGCATGAGCTGCGCGCGCTTCGGGATCTGACCCGTGACGCCGAGAAGCTTTTCGACCGCCTCGACGAAGCCGAGGTTGTTCGTCGCCGAGGCGACGTAGTCCATGCGATCCGTGTGCGGGACGCACTGCGGATAGTTCATGTTTTCGAAGAGCTTCTCGGTGCCGCGGTGGAGGTAACCGATGATCGGCTTCGCGTCGACGATCCGCTCGCCGTCGACTCTGAGAAGGACGCGGAGCACTCCGTGCGTCGACGGGTGCTGCGGCCCGAAATTGATCTCCATCTCGTGCACGTCGAACATCTAGAGTTTCCCTCCCGACGCCACGAGCTGTTTGAGCATCGATTCCGTCTCCGCCTCGCCGGGGACACAGAGCGTGAGGTCCTTCGTCTCTCCCTTGGCGATCGCTTCCGCGTAGCCTTCGCAGTCCCAGCCGCACGCGGTGCAGTCGGTCTGCGCCATCGCGGCGAAAAGCTTGTCCTTGAGCGAGCCGGCCTTGGCGAGCTCCATCCGCTCCGTGAGCGGCTTGTCGGGGTCGTGCCACGGCGCGTCTTCCGTCGGCTTCGCGGAATCGGCGACGACGCCGGCGAGCTCCGGAGCAGGCGCTTTCTTCTCCGCGGCACCACCGGCGATCTGGGCCGGCGGCCACTGTCCGTAACGCGTCCAGTCACCTTGATGAACGTTGACGTCCTTCACATCCTTGCCGGTCGATCCCGCCTTCGGGCCGCCACCCTCCGGGAACACCTCGGGGTAGATGCGCGCGCCGGTGTCGATGCCGCGGATCGGGAAGTCTTTCCGCAGCGGAAAGCCGTTGAAGCCTTCCCACATCAGGATGCGTTCGAGGTTCGGGTGTCCTTCGAAGATGATCCCGAACATGTCGTACGCCTCGCGCTCGTGCCAGTTGGCGGTCTTCCAGACCGAGGAGACCGAGGGGATCTTCTCGTTCGTGAGCGCGCGAAGGCGAAGGCGCTGGTTCTTCGAGAATGAATAGAGGACGTACGAGACGCCGAAACGGGGGCCGGTGTGGCCCGGGTACTTCGAGTAGTCGACGCCCGCGAGGTCGACGAGGTAGTTCCAGCCGTCGTTCTTGAACGTCTGCGCCACCTCGACGATGCGCGCCGCGTCGACGATGAGCGTGATCTCGCCGGCGAACTCCTTCGCGTCGGTGTACGCGTCCCACGCCTTCGAGACGGGGATCACGACGAGCGGATCCCGCTTGATGTCGTTCGCGTCGCGCTTCGGCGGAGCGGCTGGTGCCGCCGGCTTGGCAGGGGGAGGAGTTTGCGGCGTTTCGCTCACCCCTCGAACTCCTTCCCTGCCTCGGTCATCAGTTTCTTCAGCTCGTCGAGCGTCTCTTCCTCGCCCGGCACGCAGAGCGTGACGTCTTTCGTTTCACCGGACGCCAGCGCGGCGCCGTAGCCTTCGCAGTCCCAGCCGCAAGCGCCGCAGTCGGTCTGCGCCATCGCGGCGAAGAGTTTGGTCTTCAGGTCACCGCCTGCCGCGAGCTCCATGCGCTCCGGAAGTGTCAGGTTTTCGTTGTGGAAGGGGGGACCGGCGGGAGTGGGAGCTGGGGCTTCGGTGGTTTCTGGCGCGGCCTCGGCGGCGGCTTCTTCCTGCGCCGGCGAGGCCGCCGGCGCCCCACTGAGCACCGGTTCCACTGGCGCTTTTGCAGCCGCAGGCGCCGCCTTCGGTTTCTCCGCCGCGGGGGCGCGCTTCACGCCGCTGATCGGCGCCTGTTTGAGCTGCGCCTGCTCGGCACGCAGCGCCGGTCCCTCGTGCACCGGCCGGATCTGGTCGCGCACCGCGGCACGCGCGAAGTCGTACGCCTCTCCCCCTTTGCGGAGGATGTGCATCTTCTCGATCTTCTTCTGGAGCTCCATGAGTCCCCAGATCAGCGCCTCGGGGCGCGGCGGGCAGCCGGGGATGTAGACGTCGACCGGGATGAGGCGGTCGACCCCCTGCGTCACGGCGTACGTGTCGTACGGACCGCCGCAGGTGGCGCACGAGCCCATCGCGATCACCCACTTCGGGTCAGGCATCTGGTCCCAGAGCCGGCGGACGATCGGCGCCATCTTCTCCGTCACCGTGCCGCTCACGATCATCAGATCCGCCTGACGCGGTGTCGCACGGAAGACCTCGGCACCGAAACGCGCCATGTCATGCCGCGGATCGAGCACCGCCATCATCTCGATGGCGCAGCAGGCGAGGCCGAATTGCATCGGCCACAACGAGGACTTGCGAGCCCAGTTGAAAAATTTGTCGACCGTAGTGGTGAGGACGTTCTCGTCGAAGCGAGCCTCGATCAGACCCATGTGAGGACCTTCCGCTTCCAGGCGTAGAAGTACCCGATCAGGAGAATCGCGAGGAAAACCGCCATCTCAACGGCTCCGAACCAGCCGAGCTGTTTGAAACGGATCGCCCAGGGGAAGAGGAAGATCGTCTCGACGTCGAACACGATGAACAGCACCGCGATCAGAAAGTAGCGGACCGAGAAACGGTGGTCGAACGCCAGGGAGGTCGCCGGGACGCCGCACTCGTAAGGTTCGAGTTTGACTTTGTTTGCGCGCGATGCCCGGAAAATCGGCGCCAGGATGAATAACGTCAGGATCGGCACGGACAGGACGATGATCGCCGCCACCAGAATCACTGAGTAGTTGGCCATACTTTGTCTGAAAAGACCGCCGGTATTGTAAACGCCGAGATTCAAGAGTCAATTAAAAGAGAAAGCGTTCGAAGGACCACGCATCCTCCCCCATCGACTTGACTTGCGCGAGAACTCGGATGTCGTGTCCGATTCCGTCGGGGAGGACCAGCTGGCGCGCCTCGTCGCGCTGCTGCATCAACTCGATCGAGGCGGTTTCCAGCTCGGTCACGGGCCGGAAGAGGTCATGCTCGGTGGCGCCGAGGGCGAGAAGAAACTTCGCCTGGCGTTCGAAAAAGCGGGTCGAGAAGCCGTGCGCTTCCCCCGCTCGAATGAGATCGGTGAAGTTGATGTGCGCCGTCAGATCCTGCTCGCCGGGGTTCGCGAGGAGGTCGCGGGTGACGCGCTGTTGCGAGTAGGCGGCGGCGGTCCCGAAGCGCCGCGCGCGTGAGTGGAAGAGCTTCTCCTCGGGGTAGCCGTAGTCGAACGTCACGATCAGGCCGCGCTCGACGATGCGAGCGATGTCGGCGTAGAGCGCCTCCCACTCCAGCGAGACGTCGGCGAACTGGCCGTCGGTGAGCTCGATGCCGCGCGACGCGAAGTAGTCGCTGTACCGCGGCTCCGCCTCGTGCTCGGTCCACTCGAGGTTCTCGTCGACCCACAGCTCGTGCAGGTCGTCGCCGCGTTTCACCAGCCGCGCGAATGGAAGGGCGTCGAACAATTCATTGCTGAAGATGAGGTGAGCCCCGCCGCGCGGGATGTCGTCGATCGTCCGGAAGTCGGCGTTTGTACGATCGACCCCGATGTATCGCGCTCCGCCGATTGCAGATAGCTCACGGATGAGCTTCCCGTCGCCGCATCCAATGTCCACGATCGTGCACACGTCGTCCTCGGCGCGGCTCAAGAATTCGCGAACGAGCTTCCCCAAAGTGAACGAAAAAACGGACGAAAGGTGCGGGGAGGTGACGAAGTCCCCCTCCTTCCCGACCGGAGTTCGCCCTCGGGTGTAGTAGCCGTGCTCCGGATGATAAAGAGCGACCTCAACAAAATCTCGGAACGGTAAGTCACCATGCTGCAGCATGTTACGAAGGACACGCACCATCGCCGAAGGCTCGTTCACCCCGTCGAAGGATACACCGTGGCATCTGGGTTGAACCACCTCCGCCCAGACATTGGAGGGAAGACTCATGAAACAGCTCATCGCAACAATCCTGACCGTCTTGCTCGCGGCTCCGGTTTTCGCGCAGACGACCACGGATGACCACGAGAAAACGAAATCGGGCGCCGCCATCGGCGCTGCCGCCGGCGCGATTCTCGGCGCCGTCATCGGAAACAACCGCGGCCACCACAGCGCGAAGCGCGGAGCGGTGGTCGGAACGCTCGCGGGCGGCGCGGCGGGAGCCATCGTCGGCGCGATGATGGACAAGCAGGAGCGCGAGCTCCGGCAGATCAACGGCGTCAACGTGACGCGCACCGCCGACAACGAGCTGAAGGTGACCGTCCGCAACGACGTTCTCTTCGACTTCAACTCGGCGTCGCTGCGTTCCGCGTCGCGTGAGTCGCTGCGCGAGATGGCCGGCGTGTTCGACCGCTATCCGAACACGACGATCCGCGTGGAAGGCTTCACCGACTCGATCGGCAGCGCCGGCTACAACGAACGCCTCTCCGAACGCCGCGCCGACGCGGTCTCGAACTATCTCGAAAACCTCGGCGTCCGCGGCGACCGCATCGACGCCCTCGGCTACGGCGAGTCGCACCCGCGCGCCACGAACAACACCGCGAGCGGACGTCAGCTGAACCGCCGCGTCGAGATTCACATCATCGCGAACCAGGCGTAACCCACACGTCGCGGTGACAACGGGAGGCGCCCGGAATCGGGCGCCTCTCTCATTTGTAGTGGTTCGGTAGTGGAGGTCCTCATGATCCGCAAGGCTTCGATTCTTCTTCTGGCGACGCTGTTTCTCGCCGCGTGCACCACGAGCGATCCGAACGATCCGAACGCGAAAGCGAAACGCGGTGCGGGAGTCGGAGCGGCGGCAGGCGCGATCGTCGGCGCGATTCTCGGCAACCAGGGCGGCAACTCGCGCACCGGCGCGGTCGTTGGCGCGGCGGTCGGAGCGGCCATCGGCGGCGCCACCGGGCACTCGATGGATCAGCAGCAGAAAGAGCTCCAGCAGATACCGAACGTCGAGGTGACGCGTCCGGCCGAAAACCAGATCGACGTCCGCCTCACGAGCGACATCCTCTTCGACTTCAACTCCTCCGACCTCCGGCCGGACGCCCGCGCGACGCTGAACCAGCTCGCCGACAACTTCTCGCGGTATCCCGAAGAGATCTTCGACATCGAAGGGCACACCGACTCAGTCGGCACGCACGAATACAACATGGCGCTCTCGCAGCGCCGCGCCGACTCGGTCGCCGACTATCTCGAGTTGCAGCGCGTCCCGCGCCAACAGATCCACCCGATCGGCTTCGGGCCCGATCAGCCGAAGGCGTCGAACGACACGCCCGAAGGGCGGCAGCTCAACCGCCGCGTCGAGATCCACATCCGGTCGAACGCGCCCCAGCAGTAGACTCTGGTAGAATTCGCCGCCCCGCCTGTCTTGCAATCCCAACCTAGCGGGATGGGTGTACACCGTAACAACTCAATACGGAGGAACTATGAAGTCTTGGGTCACGCGTACGCTGATCCTGACCCTGCTGGTCGTGTCATTCGCGCCGCTCGCGATTGCACAAGAAGCGCGCACCGAGGCGAACCTCGTGCTGCCGGACCTGCACAGCGTGAGCTTCCTCGGCATCAGCGGTCACACGCTGCTGTCGTTCGGACTCATCGTCTGCGTTCTCGGCATGCTGTTCGGCCTCGTCATCTTCATGCAGCTCAAGAACCTTCCCGTGCATCGCTCGATGCGGGAGATCTCGGAGCTGATCTACGAAACGTGCAAGACCTACCTGACGACGCAGGGCAAATTCATCCTGCTCCTCGAGGTCTTCATCGGGGCGATCATGATCGTCTACTTCGGCTTCCTGCGGCACTTCGAGGTCGCGAAAGTCGTCACGATCCTGATCTTCAGCCTCATCGGCATCGGCGGCAGTTACGGCGTCGCCTGGTTCGGCATCCGCGTGAACACGTTCGCGAACTCGCGCTCCGCGTTCGCGTCGCTGCGCGGCAAGCCGTTCCCGACGTACGAGATCCCGCTGAAGGCCGGCATGTCGATCGGCACGATGCTCATCTCGGTCGAGCTCGTGATCATGCTCTGCATCCTGCTCTTCGTTCCGCGCGACTACGCGGGGCCGTGCTTCATCGGCTTCGCCATCGGTGAGTCGCTCGGCGCCGCGGCGCTTCGGATCGCGGGCGGCATCTTCACGAAGATCGCCGACATCGGCTCCGACCTCATGAAGATCGTCTTCAACATCAAGGAAGACGACGCGCGCAACCCTGGCGTCATCGCCGACTGCACGGGCGACAACGCGGGCGACTCGGTCGGCCCCACCGCCGACGGATTCGAGACCTACGGCGTCACCGGCGTCGCGCTCATCACGTTCATCCTACTGGCGGTCGTCGACACGACCGTGCAGTCGCAGCTCCTGGTCTGGATCTTCGCGATGCGCGTGATCATGATCATCACGTCCGTCGTGTCCTACTGGATCAACGCGGCCATCGCCAAGATGAAGTACGCCGAAGCCGACACGTTCAACTTCGAGCACCCTCTGACGTCGCTGGTGTGGCTGACGTCGATCATCTCGATCGGGCTGACGTTCCTCATCTCCTATCTCCTCATCCCGAACCTCGGCGGCGACGCCACGATGTGGTGGAAGCTCTCGTCGATCATCACCTGCGGCACGCTCGCGGGCGCGATCATCCCGGAGCTCGTGAAGGTCTTCACGTCGACCGAATCGCGGCACGTGCGCGAGATCGTCACCGCTTCGCGTGAAGGCGGCGCGTCGCTCAACATCCTCGCCGGCTTCATCGCGGGCAACTTCAGCGCCTACTGGATGGGACTCACCATCGCGATGCTGATGGGTATCGCAGCGTGGATCAGCGGCCAGTTCCCGGCCAACACGATGCTCGCCCCGGCCGTCTTTTCGTTCGGTCTCGTGGCATTCGGCTTCCTCGGCATGGGCCCCGTGACGATCGCCGTCGACTCGTACGGTCCGGTCACGGACAACGCGCAGTCGGTCTTCGAGCTCTCGACCATCGAGACGCTCCCCGGCATCGAAGAAGAGGTCAACCGCGACTTTGGATTCCGGCCGGTCTTCGCCAAGGCGAAGGATTACCTCGAAGCCAATGACGGCGCCGGCAACACCTTCAAGGCGACCGCGAAGCCGGTGCTCATCGGCACGGCCGTCGTCGGCGCGACCACGATGATCTTCTCGATCATCATGATGCTCACTAACGGACTGAAGGAGAACATGGACAAGCTTTCGCTTCTCCATCCGCAGTTCCTCCTCGGTCTCATCGTGGGCGGCGCGGTGATCTACTGGTTCACCGGCGCGGCGACGCAGGCGGTTTCCACCGGCGCCTACCGCGCGGTCGAGTTCATCAAAGCGAACATCAAGCTCGACTCGAGCGTCACCAAGGCCTCGGTCGAGGACTCGAAGAAAGTCGTCGAGATCTGCACGCAGTACGCGCAGAAGGGGATGTTCAACATCTTCCTCACCATCTTCTTCTCGACGCTCGCCTTCGCCTGCTTCGAGCCGTTCTTCTTCATCGGGTACCTCATCTCCATCGCGCTGTTCGGGCTCTATCAGGCGATCTTCATGGCAAACGCAGGCGGCGCCTGGGACAACGCGAAGAAGATCGTCGAGGTCGAACTGAAGGAAAAGGGCACGCCGCTGCACGCGGCGACGGTCGTCGGCGACACGGTCGGCGATCCGTTCAAGGACACCTCCTCGGTCGCCATGAACCCGGTCATCAAGTTCACGACGCTCTTCGGCCTCCTCGCCGTCGAGCTCGCGGTCGAGATGACGAAGGCGGGACAGGGCGGGCTCACCAAGATCCTCTCCGCGGTCTTCCTCGTGATCTCGATGGTCTTCGTGTATCGTTCTTTCTACGGAATGCGCATCGGCTCGGCCGAGTCCGAGGCGTAGTCAGCAAGTTTTTCGTCGGGCCGCGACTCACCTCGCGGCCCGACGTGTATTCAGGGAGATCGATATGAAACGAATCGTCATCGCACTTCTGCTTCTCGTTGCCACCACCGCTTTCGGAGACGTCGTCAAGCGCGGCGCCGCCATCGCCGGCGACGCCAAGGTCATCTCGCTCGCCGACGTGCTCGCGAAGCCCGACACGTTCAAGGACAAGACGGTCGTCGTCGAAGGCGTCGTCAGCGCCAACTGCACCGAGATGGGCTGCTGGATGCAGATCGCTCCGGCCGCCGACGCGAAGCAGACGATGCACGTCACGTTCAAGGACTTCGCCTTCTTCGTCCCGACGACCTCGAAAGGGATGAAAGCACGCGCCGAGGGCGTGGTGAGCGTCGAAACGCTCTCGAAGGAAGAGGCGGATCACATGGCCGGCGAAGGCGCGAAGTTCCAGCGCAACGCCGACGGGACGGTCACGCAGGTGAGCTTCGTCGCCACCGGGGTAGAGCTGACGAAGTAGCTTTAAGCGCAGGCTCTCCTCACCAAGGTGGTATCATTTTGGTTATGAGAGAACGCGCCGTCACCGGGCCCCAGGAATCGGTTGCGCGCACGATTCGCATCCCGGCAGCGCTTCGTGAACGGATCGCGGCTGATGCGGAACGGTGCGGCCGGAGTTTCGAGGGCCAGGTGATCGCATTGCTGCGCCGGCACTATGGCGAGGACGTCGACATCGCTCCATCCCCCGAAGGCATCCTTGCGCTGGCGGCCGCCAGTTTCGCCGACATTCCGCCGCCCCAACGTGACCTGCTCACTCGAAAACTCGGCGAGCGGGACCGCCTGCGAGGTGAACGGCGCTAGTGCTTATGGACCGCGAGCCCGCCGTACTCGATACCGACACGTTGTCGGAGCTGAGCCGCGGGCAAGCCAGGGTTCGTGCAAGAGCGCTCGAATATCTGGCCAACTTCGGGCGACTGACGATCACGGCGGTGACGGTGTTCGAACGGCTGCGTGGATATCACGCGGCAATTCGGGATGGGAAGCCATTCGAACGGCAGATGCAGGCGTTCGAAGGCCTCGTCGCCAACTGCATCGTGCTTCCTTTCGATAACGAAGCGGCGCGGGTAGCAGCAGAGATCTGGGCTGCGATCGGCCGGCGTCACCGCCACCAGCTCGGCGACATTTTGATCGCCGCAATTGCCGCATCACGCCACCTTCCCCTCGTGACCCGAAACAAGCGTGACTTCGAGCGGCTGTCTAAGGCGTCCGGCGTTGACCTTCGACTCAGCGACTGGTCCGCAGTCCGCGGCTAGTGTCCCAATCGCGCTTGTTCGAAGAAGACGACGAGCGGAACCGCTTTTCCCAGCCTCGGAAACGCCTTTCCCATGCCCGGAAAGTCGTCTCCCATGCTCGGAAACTCGTTTCCCATGCCCGGAAACTCGTTTCCCATGCCCGGAAAGCGTTTCCCATGCTCGGGAAGTCGTTTCCCATGCTCGGAAACTCGTTTCCCATGCCCGGAAAGTCGTTTCCCATGCCCGGAAAGTCGTTTCCCATGCCCGGAAACTCGTTTCCCATGCCCGGAAACTCGTTTCCCATGCCTGGAAAGCGTTTCCCATGCCTGGAAAGCGTTTCCCATGCTCGGAAAAGAGTTTCCCATGCTCGGAATGGCCGAAGTAACCCTGGGAATTAGCGCGACTGCTCGAAGAACGCGACCAGCTTCGGCGAGAAAACTGACGCGTCGAGGCGCGCGGAGCGATTGAGCTTGCGCGCCTCCCGGAAGTCGGCGGTTGCGTTCGCAAGCAGCGGCGCCGGCGCGCGGGAGAGCATCGCGCGCGTGTAGCGCGTGCAGCCGCGGAGGAGGTATGCGTCGGCGGTCGGCTTCTGTGCCAGCATCGCGTTCAGGAGCTGCTCGCTCGCCACAAAGTCGCCTCGCGCGAACGCGCGGTACGCCGGCTCGATTGGATTCACGCGCGCGGCGGTCACCGTCACCGGTTTCGATTTCGCGAGGAGCTCTCTTGCGTGCTGTTCCTGCTGCTTGATGCGTGCTTCCACCGACGCTTCACTTTCGACCGGAACGGGAGCAGGCGCCGGAGCGGCCGGCTCCAGCTTCGGCACGTTGATCGTCTTCGAAGGCGCGAGCGTGATCTGCGGTTGCGGCGGCGCCGGCTTCGGCTTCGCCGCGGCAGCAGCCTTCACGCGCTTCGCCTCATCGGCCGCGGTGACGAAGAGCTCCCGCGCTTGATTCGCGCCATCGGCCGCGCGCTGATATGCCTGTCCGTCGTTGCCGGCGCGGTTGAAGTCGGCGAGCGCCTGCTCCAGCTTCCGCTTGCCACTGCGATATGACTCCAGCCGATCGCCGCCCGCGCCGACCGCCTCCATCTGCGCCGACATCGCGCGGCTCATCGCCGCATCGGCGTTCTTCCGCGGCTCCGCCACGGCGTTGTGCACCGCCTCGGCCTTCGCCCGCTGCGCCTGCGCCTCGAACTCGCGCATTCGCGCGTAGTACTCGGTGCCCTGCACGACCCCCTGCTCCTCGGACACTTTCCACTCGCGCAATGCGGCGTCGTAGTCGTGCGTCTCGTATCGCGCGATCCCCAGCCAGAAGTGCGGCACGTAGTTCGGCCCCTCGGACGGCGCCGTCGCGATCGCATGCTGCAGTTCGGTGATGGCGGTCGCGTAGTCCTTCGCCTGCACCGCCTTCACGCCGTGCTGGTAGGCGTTCATGGCGGCGACCGCGATCGCAGCGATGACGAGCAACGGCTTCACTGCGACGCTCCGAAGTCAGGAAGCGGCGCGCTCGCGGGATCGCGGAACTGGATGTCGAGCGTCGCATCATGTTCGGACGTCACGTCGACCGTCTTCGTAATCGCGGTCGGAAACTGCGGGTTACGCAGCGTGATCTCGTAACGTCCCGGCGCAAGCTCGAGCGGCGCCGGCGTGAAGAGGTTCGGAGCGATGTCGATCGACTGTCCCGTCTCCATGTTCTTCACCGCTGTGATCTCGCCCCACGGGAACGCGGTGATCGCAACGCGACCGCGGGTGATCGGAACGACGGCAGCCGCGGCGACCGGTTTCGGCTTCGGCACGACCGGTTCCTCTCGATGCCGGTTGAAGACCGCGACTGCTCCTGTGCCAATCACGATGAGAATGATCACGATTGCGGCAACTGGAGATCGTTTCGGCTCCGGGAGTGGAGCATCGGGAACCTTCAGCATCGGCTTCGTGAGGACGGTTTCCCCCTCAGGAGCCGAGAGGCGGGTCACCTCGTCCGTCACTTCCGTGGCGACGGGAATCTGTGCGGCGCCGCCAGTCTCGGGAAGCGTCGGGAGAATCCGTTCCAGTTCGTCGGCGAACTCGCGCGCGGTACGGAAACGACGCCCGCGGTCCTTCTCCAGCGCGCGGAAGATGAGCGCCTCGAGCTCCGGCGCGTCGGGGACGGTCGGATTGATCTCGCGCATCAGCTTCGGCCGCTCCGACGCGTGCATCATCAGATAGGAATGCGGCGTGTCGGCCTGGAACGGCGGAACGCCGGCGAGCATCTCGTAGAGGACGATCCCGAACGAGTAGATATCGGCGCGGCCGTCGATCCGCTCTCCCGCCTCGAGCATGCCGAGGTGCTCCGGGGAACAGTACTTCCACTTACCGACGAACATCCCGGTCTTGGTCTTCTCCTCGGTGGCGTCGCTGCCCTTCGCGATGCCGAGGTCGATGATCTTGACGCGCTCGTCCTCGTCAGTGTCATTGGTGTCGCGCGTGATCATCAGATTCTCGGGACTGACGTCGCGGTGAACGATGCCGGCGCGGTGGATCGCATCGAGACCGCGCAGCGCCTGGATCGCGAGCGTTGCCGCGTAGCGCGGAGCGAGCGGTCCGCGCGACTCGATCAGCTCGTGGAGATTCGTCCCCTCGATGAACTCCCAGACCATGTAGCGCGAGCCGTCGTCGAGCGTCGAGAAGTCGAACAGCGCCGCCACGTTCGGGTGCTGGATCTTCGTCGCGAGCCGCGCCTCGCGCAGGAACCGCTCGTGCGCCCCCGCCTCGCCCGCGATCGCCGAGCGCATCAGCTTGATGACGCGGACCGCGTTGAGGTGGATGTGAAGGACCTTGTAGACCTCTCCCATCCCGCCGACGCCGAGCTGCGCCAGGACCTGGTACTTGCCGTCGAGCGGCTGCTCCAGATAGCGGCGCAGGAAGTCCGTGACCGCCTCACCGCAGAAGGGGCACGCCTTGTACGCGGGGTCGATCTCGGATCTGCAGTGGATGCAGAAGAAGGCCATGGGGACTTGGAATTGCTTTGCGATGAATTATAACCGTCACATGAAGGAGAAGACGTTCAGCGTCCGGACGAGCGAGCGCGAGCAGATCGTCATCATCACCGACGAAGTGCAGCGCGCGCTCTCCGACATCGCGAGCGGCGACGGCATCTGCACCATCATCGTCCCGCACACCACCTGCGCCATCTCAGTCAACGAGAACGCCGATCCCGACGTCCCGCTCGACCTCACGAAAGCCCTCCGCGCCATGATCCCGAACGTTTCGTTCCGCCACGGCGAGGGCAACTCCGACGCCCACCTCCTCTCCACCATCATCGGCACGTCTCTCTGCTGGCCCTATCGGGCCGGCAAGCTCGTTCTCGGCACATGGCAGGGCATCTACTTCATCGAGCTGGACGGACCACGGACGAGAAAGGCGACGGTGTACGTGCCATGAGCGAATCATTCGACGTCATCATCATCGGCGGCGGGACCGCGGGGCTGGTGACCGCGTCCGGCTGTGCGCGGCTCGGCCGAAAGGTCGCGCTGATCGAGCGGGCGAAGCTGGGCGGCGACTGTCTGTGGACGGGGTGCGTGCCGACGAAGGCGCTGGTGGCGAGCGCGAAGCTGGCGCATCAGATGCGGAACGCGCGCGCTTTCGGGCTAGAGGCGGTTGAACCGCGCGTCTCACCGCGGGCGGTGATGGAGTCGATGCGCGATGCGCGTCGCGTCATCGAGCCTCACGATGCGCCGGAGAAGTTCCGCGGCCTCGGCATCGAGGTCATCGAAGGTGACGCGAAGCTCGTCTCACGAGACACGGTGGAAGTAGGCGGCCGCAGGCTGACGGCGAAAGACATCGTCATCGCCACCGGATCGCGTACGGCTGTCCCTCCGATCGACGGGCTCGCCGAGGCAGGGTATCTCGATCATGCGAGCTTCCTCGACCGTGACGAGTTCCCCGCATCGATCCTCATCCTCGGCGGCGGCTACATCGGTATCGAGTTCGCGCAGATCTTCCGCCGCTTCGGATGCGAGGTCACGGTCGTGGAGGCGGGCGACGAGATCGTGAACAAGGAAGACCACGACGTCATCGCGCTGGTGCGCAAGATCCTGACGTCCGAGGGGATTGCGATCCGGACGAAGAGCAAGGTGACCGGCGTGCGGGTGGCGGATGGGAAGAAGGTCGTGCGTGTCGCCGACGAAGAGATCGCCGTCGACGAGATCTTCGTCGCCTCCGGCCGGCGCGGAAACACCGAGAACCTCGGTCTCGAAGCCCTCGGGATGAAGATGAATCATTCCTACATCGCGGTCGACGCCTACCTGCAGACGAGCGTCTCGCGGACCTGGGCGATCGGCGACGTGCACGGCGGGATGCAGTTCACGCACGTCGCGGCATACGAGGCGGTGAGGCTCGTCCGCAACATGCTCTTCCCCGGCCGCTCGCGCGTCGACTACGACGACATTCCGTGGGGCCTCTACACCGACCCGGAAGTCGGGCACATCGGAATGACGGAGCAGCAGGCGCGAGAGAAGTTCGGCGAGTCGATCAAGACCTACCGAGTCGACATGGCGGACGTCGACCGCGCCGTCGTCGACCGGACGACGCAAGGCTTCCTGAAGCTCGTCTGCGACGCGAAAGGCCGCATCCTCGGCGCGCATGCGATCTGTTCGAACGCGACGACGCTGATCGAGGAGATCGTCCTGGCGCGCCGGAAGAAGATGAAGATCGGCGAGCTGGCGCAGCTCGTCTCACCCTACCCATCGCTCGCCGACTCGATCGGCAAGGGCGGTTCGCTCTATTACCAGGACCTCGCGGCCAGCTGGCTCGGTGCTTTCGGGCGCCGCATCGCCGGCTGGTCGCAGTGATATCGTCGAATCGGAGGAGATGTGATGAAGAAACTCGCCCTGGTTCCATTCGCCCTGTTCCTCTTTGCCGCGTGCGCCCACACGCCGATGCCGATGGCGACGACGACGCTCGCGCCGCTCGGCACGGCGACCGCGCACGGAAGCGTGCACTTCCAGCAGCAGAAGGACGGCACCGTCGAGGTCACGGCCGACCTGACCGGCCTCGCGCCGAACACGACGCACGGCTTCCACCTTCACGACAAAGGCTCATGCTCCGACTACGGCAACGCAGCCGGCGGTCACTACAACCCGACCAACGCGCCGCACGCCGCCCCTGACGCCGCGAGCCACCACGCGGGCGACTTCGGCAACGTCACGGCGGATGCGAACGGCGAGGTGCACACCTCGTTCATGTCGCACTCGATCAGCGTCGGCGGCACGAACGACGTGGTCGGACACGCGGTCATCCTGCACGCCAATCCCGACGATCTGACGTCGCAGCCGGCCGGGAACGCGGGCCCGCGCATCGCGTGCGGCGTCGTGCAGGTGATGGCAGGCGAGATGCACCACATGTGACGCATGAAACATGCTGCACTCCTCCCGCTCCTGCTGCTGGCGACATACTGCACATCAGGAACGGGAGGGGCGCAGTCGGCGACTGCATTACCAGGGCACGGCGCGATCGCGGTGCAGGTCGCGCCGAACCCGATCGTGGCGCAGCCGGTGACCGGAAACCTCTACGACTTTCCGTTCGACATCATCGTCCGCGAGACCGGCGGACATCCCGTCACCATCGACCGTGTGACGACGGACGTCACCGCGGTCGGCGGCATCCACGTCGCGCAGGACTCCTACGACGCGGCGAAGATCAACGCCCTCAACTACCCGACGGCGCTCCCGGCAAACGGAGAGCTGCGCTACCACTTCGCGCCGCGGCGTTCGGTCGCGGACGAACGGCTATTCAGCGGCGTCTCCGCCGAGCTGAAAGTCGATGCGACCGACGACACCGGCACCGCCACGTCCGCGACGACGACCGTGACGGTGCGGCGGTAGGCCCTACAACAAACCGAGGTCGCGCATCTTGCGCCACAGCGTGGCGCGGCTGATGCCGAGGGCGCGGGCGGCGGCGTCGCGGCGCCAACGGTTCGCCTCGAGCGCTGCGACGATCCGTGAACGCGCGCTGTCCGGCTCTTCGAGCGAACGGAGCACGATCACGTACTTCGTCGAATCGACGCCGTGGCGCGAAACGAACGGTGCCAGCGTCGCCGTCACGCCACGGGTGGCGCGGGGCGTCTGCAGCAGCGCGCGCGTCTCGGCTTTGCGGCCCTGACGGAGCAGCGCCTCGACCTCGTGGCCGAGAACTGCGGCAACAGGGGCGCCGACGATGTCGCGAAGGTCGTCGGGGGCGAACTGAATGCGGAACTCGCCGTCGACGCAGAGCAGCACTTCACCGAGTGAATCAAAGAGTGCGCTTGCGGCTTCCAAAACGGCGCGCCGGTCGGTTTCGAACGTGGTGATAGTCATGATGCTGTCGACTATCGTTTCGCAACGCGACGTTTGCCGCATCAATCGTCACAGTGCAACGTGAGGTCGTATGAGCTACCCATCGGTTCCCAGCTCCCGCAGACGATCGGCCGCGGGGATGAGAAAGCCCGTTTTCTCCGTCAGCACGAATTCGTCCTTTTGCCAGCGGCTCATGAGGCGGATCGCGGTTTCGAGGGTGGTTCCGATCAGATCTGCAACTTCCTGTCGCGAGAGCGGGAGGGGGATGAAGACGCCGTCGCCGCGAGGGATGCCGACGCGGTCGGCGAGCGTGAGAAAGAGTCTCGCGGCGCGTGACTCGGCGGAGCCGGTCATGTCGGCGAGGCGCTTGTTGACCATCATCAGCCGGTAGGTCAGCCCGGCCAGCATGTGTCGCATCATCTCGGGCCGGCTCTCGATGAGCGCGAAGAACTCGCGCTCCGGAATGGAGAGGATGCTCGACCCTTCGATCGCGACCGCGCTCGCGGGGAAGGGCCGCCGCTCGAACACCGCGACGGCGCCGACCGGCTCGCCGGGACCGAGGAGCTCGATGATGACGTCGCGTCCACCGGCCGACTTCACGATCTTCACGCGGCCGAGGACGACGAAGTGGATGCGGTCGGCAGGGTCGCCTTCATTGAAGATCGTCTCGCCCTTCTCGTAGCCGCGGAGGCGGCAGAGCGGGGCTAACGCGTCTCGGTCGTCCTTTCGAAGCGAAGCGAACAGGGGGATCGAACTGAAGGGAATGGGCACTTCGATCGGCACGTGACGGAGTGTATGACGAAAGTCATGGTGCACCTCCGCCCCCTCCCCTACATTGCCATCAGAGAAAACGGAGGCTGCATGAACATCAATCCCGACGTGAAATCGGTGGGTGAGCTGGCGCTGGAAGTGCCGCACGCTATCGCGATTCTGGAGAAGTGGAAGATCGACTACTGCTGCCACGGCAAGCAGTCGGTGACCGATGCGTGTGCCCGCGCGGGCGTCGACGTCGGCGAGCTCCTCGCCGCGATCGGCGGCGACCGCAAGGTCGAAGAAGAGCAGAAGTGGCAGAGCGAGCCGCTCGTCGCGTTGACGCATTACATCGTCGAGACGCATCACGTCTTCACGCGCGAGATCATCGAGACGATCCGCGTGCTGGCCAACAAAGTCGCGATGCGGCATGGCGACAATCACCCGGAGGTCATCGCGGTGAATACGCTGGCGCAGGCGCTCTGCGATGAGCTGATCCCGCACATGTTCAAAGAGGAGCACGTCCTCTTCCCGTACATCGAGTCGATGGAAGCGGGACAGAACGCCGCGTCGTGTTTCGGCACCGTCGCGAATCCGATCCGGATGATGATGATGGAGCACGAGAGCGCCGGCGAGCTGCTGCTCAAGCTTCGCGCCGCCACGAACAACTACACGCTGCCGGGCGACGCGTGCCTCAGCTTCCGTGCGCTGTACGAACGGCTGGTCGACCTCGAGCAGGACCTCCACGTCCACATCCACCTCGAGAACAACCTTCTCTTCCCGCGCGCGCTGACCCTCGAGGAAACCGCGAATGAGTGTTGCGCCAAGTAGCACGGTCACGGAAGGTGCGGCTAAGAGCCGCGCCCTACATAGACCCGCGCTCCGGCCGCTCGTGCTCCCGACCGAGCACGGCGGCTGGGGCTTTCTCCTCGAGCCGCTCGTCCTCGGCTTGCTGGTCAAACCGTCGTACGGTGGGGCGCTCATCGCGGTCGCGGCGCTCTTCGGGTTCCTGACGCGCCAGCCGCTGAAGCTCGCAATGCAGGACGCGGTGCGGGGGAAGAGCTACCCGCGCACGTTCTGGTGCCGTTCATTCGCGCTCGGCTATCTCGCGCTGGCGGGGCTCTCCATCGCGGGCGCCATCGCGATCAGCGGATGGACGCTCACCATTCCATTCGCGCTCGTCGCGCCGCTCGCGCTCGTGACGCTCATTGCCGACGCGAAGAATCGCAGCCGGCGCCTGCTGCCGGAGCTGGCGGGATCGGTCGCGATGGCGTCAACGGCCGCGGCGATCGGACTCGCGGGCGGGCTGTCGCACATCGCTTCTTTCTCGCTGATGGCCCTGATCGTCCTGCGCGGAATCCCTTCAATCCTCTACGTCCGGACGCTGCTCACCCGCGCACACAAGCAGGTCGCATCCTCGGCGCCCGCTCTGGTGGCGCACCTCATCGCCGTGCCGCTCGCCTACTTCGCCGGCTCGCTCTTCGCGGTAGCCGCCACTGCCGCCCTCCTCGCACGTGCGGTGTGGGGTCTGACGCACGAAGTCCCGCGCGCACAAACCATCGGCTGGCGCGAGATCGCGTGGGGTGCCGTGACGGTCGTCCTTTTCGCCCTTACTCTACCCACCGCGCGATAAATAGATTCGTCTCGTGTGATGCGGGGGCGGCGCGGTTGCTGGCCCAGACGATGTACTGGCCGTCGGGGCTGAACATCGGGAAGCCGTCGAAGCCGGGGGCGGTCGTGATCCGTTCCGGCTCGCCGCCCTCTTTCGAGATCAGATAGAGATCGAACTCACGGCCCTTCGGATCGCCGGCGTTCGAGCTGTAGATGATCTTCTTCCCGTCCGGCGTGAAGTAGGGGCAGAAGTTCGCGGCGCCGTTGTGCGTGATCTGACGCTGGTTCGTGCCGTCGGCATTCATCACCCACAGCTCCATCACCGTCGGCCGCACGAGGAACATGTTCAGCAGCCAGCGATACTCTGTCAGCGCATCGCCGGTCGGACGCGAAGCGCGCCAGACGATTTCCGAGCACTGCGCGTTGTAGAACGCGCCGCCGTCGTAGCCCGGCGTGTCGGTCAGACGCTTCACCTTGCCGTCCGCGGCGTTGTATTCGTAGAGATCGAGATCTCCGTTGCGGACCGACGTGAAGACCGCCTTCCCACCCTTGTGGCACCACGTCATCTCCGCGTCGTAACCGCGGCCGACGATGATCGAATGCGCGTCGGATCCGTCGGGATTCGCCTCGACGATGTCGTAGCCGGGATAGATCGACCACGTGTAACCCTTCGACTGGTCGGCGGGTGGCGGGCACTTGCCGTCGCCATGCGGCTCCCCCTCCGTCGTGGCATAGATGATCTTGTCGCCCTTCGGGTACTCGTAATAGCCGCAGGTCGTCCGCCCCTTGCCGCTCGAGATCCGTTTCAACTCGCCGTTGACGAGATTGAGCGTGAACTCCTGGTCGCACTCGGCGCCGCGCGGCGTCGACTGGAAGATCACCTTCTTCCCGTCGGGGCTGAAGTACGCCTCCGCATTCTCGCCGCCGTTCGTGAGCTGCCGGATGTCCTTGAAGTGCTTCTCACCGGCGAACGTGTTCGTGAACGGCACACCAGCGCCGATCGTGACCGCCGTGTTGGCAGGTTCCGACCCGTGCGCCGGCGTGATCGCGGCGATCTGCTGGCCGCGCTGCGCGAGCGTCGCGCGGAGCTGCACCGGCTCGCCTTTCCGAACGACCTTCACGCCCACCGTGTCGCCCGGCTTGTGATCCTGCAGCGCATAGGTCATGTCGTAGAGGTTCTCGATCCGCGTGCCGCCGATGTCGACGATCCGGTCGCCGCCGATGATGCCGGCGCGGTCCGCGGGCGAGCCGGGCCGGACGTCGGAGAGCAGCACGCCGCCGGTGGTCGCGTCCATCGCGCTGTAGTCGGGAACCGTGCCGAGGTACGCACCGTAACCACGGCTATCGCCTTCCATCGCCGGAGCCGAAGTCGCGCGCGCGTACTGCGGCGCGGTGGCGACGCTTCGGAGCGACGCGGCGATGTTGGTCGTCAGGTCGACCACACGCTCGATGCCCTCGAAGTTGATTGCCTCCGGCACATCCTCGGGCGTGTGGTAGCGGTCATGCGCGCCGGTGAAGAGGTGCAGCACCGGGATATGTGCGGCGTAGAACGACGTCTGGTCCGAGGGGCCGTAGCCGTCGCCGGTCTCCGTGAGGGCCAGCCTCGTCCGTGCGTTCGCCTTGTCGACGATCGAGCGCCACTCCGCCGCGGAGTCGGTGCCGAAGACGGTCACTTTGTCGTTGCGGAGCGCGCCGACCATGTCGAGGTTCACCATCGCCTTCACCCGCTCCATCAGGAACGCCGGATGCGAGACGAAGTAGCCGGAACCGGCCAAGCCGCGCTCTTCGCCGGAGAAGAGCATGAACACCACCGTGCGTCCCTCGACCGGCATCTTCTTCATCCGCTCGGCGATCGCGAGGACCGCCGCGGTGCCGGACGCGTTGTCGTCGGCGCCGTGGTGAATCGCGTGGACGTTCGGCTTCATCGACCCTTCGCCGCCGTAGCCGAGGTGGTCGTAGTGCGCGCCGACGACGACGATGTCGTTCGCATTCGCACCCTTGCCGCGGATCATGCCCGCGAGATTCGCCGTCTCGGCGTACTCCGCCTTCACGTCGACGTTGCCGGCGATCTTTGCGTCGAGCACGCGCGACCGAGGCTTCAGATCCGAGTCGACGTCCTTCTGCCATTTGGCGAGATCGCCGATCCACTTCTCCGCGACCGACGTCCTCACCTGCACGACCGGGATGCCGGCCGGGCTCTCGGGACCATCGTTCGTCAACACCGGGATCTTGTTCTGTCCTTCATCCTGCAGCGGTCCGGTGGCGAAGATCACGGCGACGGCGCCTCGCTCACGCGCCTGGAGGACCTTGTAGCGGAGCGCGGACCAGCGGCTCGGTTTGCGTCCGTCGAATGGCGACTTGTCGTCCTTCTCCTGCGGCTCGTACCGCAGCATCAGGGCGACCTTTCCCTTCAGGTCGATGCCGGCGTAGTCGTCGTAGTTCAGCGGAGGAGCGGAGATGCCGTAGCCGACGAACGCGATCGGTCCGTCGAACGCGCCGGCGCTGGAGAAGCCGAGGGGCGTCCAGTCGGCCGGGGCGACGTCGCCGAGCTTGTTGTTCGTCCCCGCGCTCACGCCGATCTTCACCGGGAACGGCTGCCGGTAACTCGTCCCGAAGACCGAATCGAGCCCGATCGCCTTCATCCGCCCCTCGAGATACGACGCGGCCTTGTCGATCCCCTTCGTGCCGAGGCCGCGGCCTTCCATGTCGTCCGCAGCGAGCGTGCGGACGTCTTTTTCGATCGAGGGCTGCTGCGCGAACGCAGTCGTGGCGAGAAGGAGCGCGAGGACGATTCGCTTCATAGTGCGTAGTGTACGATTCGCCGCGTCATGCCATCGCCAATTACCGATTTCATCAAGCACCACTACCGTCACTTCAACGCGGCGGCGCTCATCGCGGCGGCCGAGGATTACAACAAACATCTGGCGTCCGGCGGGAAGATGCTCGTCACGATCGCGGGTGCGATGTCGACGGCCGAGCTGGGGATTTCGCTCGCGGAGATGATCCGGCAGGACAAGATCCACGCGATTAGTTGCACCGGCGCGAACCTCGAGGAGGACATCTTCAACCTCGTCGCGCATGACCATTACGAGCGCGTCCCGCACTATCGCTCGCTGACGGCGCAGGACGAGCAGGCGCTGCTCGACCGTCACATGAACCGGGTCACCGACACATGCATCCCCGAGGGCGAGGCGATGAGGCGGATCGAGTCGGCGGTACTGCGGCACTGGGTCGCGAAGGACAAGGAAGGGAAGCGCCTCTTCCCGCACGAGTTCATGTACGAGATCCTGCGCGACGGCTCGATCCAGGAGTTCTACCAGATCGATCCGAAGGACTCCTGGATGATCGCCGCTGCCGAGAAGAATCTCCCGATGTTCGTTCCCGGCTGGGAGGACTCGACCCTCGGCAACATGTACGCCGGCCACTGCATCAGCGGCGACGTGAAGAACGTCCACACCGTGCGCACCGGCATCGAGTACATGATGTCGCTGGCCGACTACTACCAGCGGACGTCCGAGCAGTCGTCGATCGGCTTCTTCCAGATCGCCGGCGGCATCGCAGGCGACTTCCCGATCTGCGTCGTCCCGATGCTCCACCAGGACCTGCAGCGTCCCGACGTTCCGCTCTGGGGCTACTTCTGCCAGATCAGCGACTCGACGACGAGCTACGGCTCCTACTCCGGAGCCGTCCCGAACGAGAAGATCACCTGGGGCAAGCTCGGCGCCGACACGCCGAAGCACATCATCGAGAGCGATGCCTCGATCGTCGCGCCGCTCGTGTTCGCGTACGTCCTCGGGTGGTGAGTCCCTACGGTGTGACCGCCACACTCGCCGTCTGAACGGCGTCGCTTCCCTTCTTTTTGACGCTGACGCGCACGGTTGAAGGCGGCGCAGCCGTGCCGGGAAGCTCGAAGACGACGCGCGAGCCGGTGGCGTCGCCGCTCTTGGCCACGACCTTCGCCTCCGGCTGCGTTTCGAACGTCAGGTCGCCGGGGGCGGCGTTCTGGACGAAGAGCGCGAAGCGGCGAGCCTCTCCGCTCTTCACGTGGACGGCCGCGCTCGGGATGAACGACTCGCCGTTCGCCTGGAACGGATACCCGGCGCCGGTCTTGTCGTGGGACGTACCGCGGATCATCACCCACTTCGGTCCGGCTTCGTAGAAGAGCGGCTGCGACACTGCGAGCGCGTCCTTCTCGGGCACGACGAGGTTCGTGTGGACGTACCCTTTCTTGTCCGATTCCGCGACCCGCACCAGCGTCTTCACCGAGTACTTGCCTGCCGGCAGGGAAAGCGTCTCGTAGTACTTGACGCCCGTTTCCTTCAGCGTCGCCCCGAGCTTGCCGATGTCGAGGCCGACCCTATGCGCGATCGAGTCGCGTACGCGGCCCTCGGAGTCGAATGCATACGTGAATACCTCGAGCGTCGCCGTCGAATCGCTCGCATTCGCGATGTCAGCGCCGTTGATCTCTACGATCACCGGAACCTGGGCCCGCTCGCCGCTCGTCGCGAACGGCGCTGCGAGCGAAGCAACATGGATCCCGTCCTGCGCGATGTCATTCACGATGATCTCGGCGTTCGTCAGCGTCACCTCGGCTGACGAGCCGGCGCCCGCCTCGAAGTAGCCGCTGCGCGCGTTCGCCCGGCCGCCCGGGACGTTCACGAGCTTCACCTTCAGGTTGTGAAACTTGCCCGGCTGGGACGACGGGGCCTGGAACGCGAGGACGTAGACGACGTCCTGACTCTTGAGCGCGCGCTGGAAGTTGTCGCCGAGGTCGTTCGAATTCTGGAAGACCGTTCCGCCGGTCGACGAGGCAAGGAGGTGCAGCCCTTCGTTTGATTTGTGCTGATAGCCTGCTCGCGCGTCCATCTCGCCGCGGACGCCCTGGATGTCGATGGCGTCGAGCACGACGTCGGAGCGCTTGGCGATCTCCGTCAGACGACCGACGAGCGACATGCTCGTCGACGATCCGTAGCGGTCGTCGTTGTTGACGTTCCAGATCTCGCCGTGTGAGATCGCGTCATTCTCCTTCTGTTGCTGGTCGCGGTCGACGCCGGCATCGCGGCCCTGGACCAGGCGCGGATCGAATCCCTCCGAAAGCAGCACGATGTGCTTCTGGCCGCGCACGGATCGCAGCGTCGTTGCGAGTCCGCCGAGAAGGCTGACCTGACGATCGATCTTGTCGCGGTTATATGCGTCCTGCTGCTTATCGAGCGCACCGAGCGAGTCGCCGATCGGGTCTTTGACCTCACCGCGGCGACCCTCCGACGCAGTCGCATTCATCACGTCCGTGACTTCTTTGTCGAAGCGCGCTCCGGCCAGCTGCAGCGGATCGAGCGCGGTGAAGCCGACCGGGTTCGCGATCGCGGTGTCGACCAGCGCGTGATCGGTCGTGAACGACGTCAGCAGCCGGAAACCGTGCGCGACGTCGACGCTCGCCACGGCGATGCGGTCGTCGCGGCCCGCCATCTTCGTGGCGAAGTTCCGCGCCGCCGCCTGCGCGCGCTTGAGCGACGCGGGCGAAGAGAACGTCAGATCGAACAGGAGGAGGAAATTACGCCGCGCGGCAGGAGTGACCGCCGCCGGAGCCGTGCCGTTCTCCTGTGAAGCGAAATCGATCGCCTCGAAGCCGCCGATGTCGCGCTTCTTCCCGTCGTCGGTGACCTCGAAGTTCGCCTGCGTCAGGCCGCGGATCGGGTTCCCGGAGCGGTCGACGACCGTGACCGGCACCTCGACGTAATTGACGGTGATGCTCTCTTTGACCTGCGCGTGCGCCGCCGCGGCGACGAACAGGAGAGTGCAGGCGATTCGAGTCGTTCGCATCAGTTCCTCCCACGGGGTGGATCCCGGAGTATCAACCAGTGTTTGTGATCGTCGGCGACCAGCGCAGGCGCCGGGGAAGCGCCCTCCGGCACGACGAGCTCCGTCCGGACGAACCCCTTCTTGTCCGACTCCTCGATGTGCACGAGCGTCTTGACCGCGTAGCGGCCAGGCGGAAGCGAGAGCGTCTCGTAGTACTTCACCCCGCTCGCCTTCAGCGTCGTGCCGACCTTCGCGACGTCGAGGACGATCCGGTGCACGAGCGAGTCGCGCACCTTCCCCTCGGCATCGAACGCGTAGGTGTAGACCTGCATGCTGACCAGCGGCTGGTCGCCTGAGATCAGATCGTTCCCATTGATCTCGATGACGACCGCGGACGGAGTGGCCACCGCGGAGATGTGCACACCGTCTTGCGGGATGTCGTTCACGAGGATCTCGGCGTTCGCGAGAGCACGCTCCGCGGCCGACCCGCCGCCCAGTTCGTAATAGCCGCTTCGCGCCACGGCGCGGCCGCCCGGAACATTGACGAGTTTCACCTTCAACTCGTGGAACAGCCCAGGCTCAGTGACCGGCGCCTGGAACGCCAGCACGTAGACGACTTCCTGCGCCTTCAGCGCGCGCCGGAGGTCGTCGGCGAGGCTGTTCGAGTTCTGGAAGAGGGTGCCGCCGGTCGCCGCGGTGAGGAGGTGCAGCCCTTCGTTCGACGACTTCTTCTCGTAGCCCGCGCGGGCGTCGGTCTGGCCGCGCACGCCCTTGATGTCGACGGCATCGAGCGTCACGTCGGCGCGCTTCGCGATCTCCCTGAGCTGGCCGACCAGCGATAACGCACCGGAGGAGCCGAAGCGTTTCTCGTTGTCGACGTTCCAGATCTCACCGGTCTCGAGGTACTTCCGCTCCTGCTGCTCTTCGACCGAAGACCCCGCATCACGCCCCTGCACGAGCTTCGGATCGAATCCCTCGGAAAGCAGGATGATGTGCTTCTGACCGCGAACGGCGCGCAGCGTAGCAGTGAGGCCGCCGAGGAGCGTCAGCTCGCGATTGATGCTGTTGCGGGTATACATGTCCTGTTCGAGATTGAGGGCGGAGATCGCGTCGCTGTTCGGGTCGACGATCTGATGCGGATTCTTGGGCGATCCAGCCATCGTCGGCAGGTTCATGAAATCGGTGACTTCGCGATCGAGCTCCGCGCCGGCGAGCTGCAGCGGGTCGAAGGTCTTGTACCCGGCGGGATTCGCGATCGCCGCGTCGACAAGGGCACGATCGGTAGTGAACGACGTCAGCAAGCGAAAGCCGTGGGTGACGTCGACGCTCGCGACCGCGATGCGATCGTCGCGCGTGACCATCTTCATGGCGAACTCCCTCGCCGCCGCCTGCGCACGCGACAGCGACGACGGGGCCGAGAAGCTGAGGTCGAACAGGAGGAGGAAATTGCGCCGTGCGGCGGCGGTGATCGGCGGCGCCGACACATCCCGGCTCGAGAAATCGATCGACTCGAACCCCGTGACCGAGCGCTTCTTCCCCTCGTCGAGGATCTCGAAATTCGCCTGCGTGAGACCACGGATCGGACTGCCCGCCCGATCGACGACCGTCACCGGTACCTCGATGTATTGGACCGTAATGCTCTCGTTCAGCTGCGCCTGCCCGGCCGCGCCGGCGAAGAGCAACACGCACGCAAACATCACCGATCGCATCACTGTCTCCTGGCTTCGTCGCGGACCAACAGCCAGTCACCGTGATCGTCGCCGATGATCGGCAACAACGCCGGCAACGCTCCCGCATCCGGCACGACGACGTCGGTCCGGACGAAGCCCTTCTTGTCCGACTCGGCGACCCGGACGAGCGTCTTGACGACATACGTGCCCGGCGGCAGCGAGAGCGTCTGGTAGTACTTGACGCCGCGCTGCGTGAGCTTCGCGCCGAGCTTTGCGGCATCAACGGAGATGCGCCGCACGTTCGAGGCGCGAACGTTCCCCTGGGTGTCGAAGGCGTAGGTGTAAACCTCGAGCGTCGGCGAGGCGCCGTTCGGAAGGGAGACATCCTTCCCATGGATCTCCACTATGACGCCGACGTTGACGCCGGCGTTCGCATTCACCCCGCCGCCCGCGAACGGAGCAGCTACGGAGGCGAGGTGCACGCCCGACTGCGGAATGTCGTTGACGATGATCTCGGCATTGCCGAGCGTCCGCTCTGCGGAGGTAGCGGCGGCACCGCCTTCGTAGTAGCCGCTGCGCGCCGTGGCGTGTCCGCCTGGAACGCCGACGAGGCGCACGTTGAGGCGGTGGAACTTCCACGGCTGGGTCGCCGGCGTCTGGAATCCGAGAACGTAGACGACCTCCTGCGCCTTCAACGCGCGCCGGAAGTCTTCAGCAAGATCGTTCGTATTCTGGAAAACCGTCCCGCCGGTCGCGGCGGTGAGCATGTGCAATCCCTCATTCGACGAACCTTGCAGGCCCTCGCGAGCGTCCAGGCCACTGCGCACGCCCGCGGTATCGACGGCATCTAGAGTCACGTCCGAACGCTTCGCAATCTCCGCAAGCGCCTGTACCAGGCCCTGTCCCGAGGAGGAGCCGAAGCGGCTCTCGGTGTCCACCTTCCAGATCTCGCCCGATTCCGCCGCCTCGTTCACACTGTCGGATCGGGTGCCCTGAAGCTCTCCCCTCAGTTTCGCCTCTGTTTTCTTCAGATCGTCGTGACCCTGAATGAGCTCGGGATCGAAGCCTTCGGAGAGGAGCACCACGTGCTTCTGGCCCCGTACACCCCGAAGCGCGGCGGCCAGTCCGGATAGCAGGGCGACGTGATCGTTGATCTTGCTCCTGTTGTATTGGTCTTCCTGCAAGTTGATGTTCCGGATCACATTCTCGTTCTGGTCTTTGGCGTACGGGTTCACTTCCATCATCGACTGAGCGACATCTTTATCGACCTGCCGTCCCGCGAGCTGCAGCGGATCGAACGCCGTGAAGCCTTCCGGGTTTGCGATCGCCTGGGCGACGATGGAGCGATCCGTCGTGAACGCGGCCAGAATCCGGAAACCATGCGCCACGTCGACGCTGGCGACCGCGATGCGATCGTCGCGCGTCATCATCTTCGTCGCGAACTCCCGCGCCGCCGCCTTCGCGCGCGTCATCGACGTCGGCGTCGAGAAGGTCAGGTCGAAGAGCAGGAGAAAATTGCGGCGGGCGGCCGGACTGATCGGCTTCGTCGGTACTGCCGTCGCCGGAACGTCGAGCGATGCGAAGTCGACGAAGTCGAAACCGGAGATCTCCCGCTTCTTCCCCTCGTCGACGACTTCGAAATTCGCCTTCGTCAGGCCCCGGATCGGATTGCCGCCGCGGTCGACGACCGTCACCGGCACCTCGACGTACTGCACGGTAATGCTCTCGTTGACCTGCGCGGACAGGCTCGCCGCCGTCACAATGAGAACAGCGAGCAGCGCGGATCGCATCGCTTGCTCCTATTGCGCGCTGATCCGCGTACTCGCCGTGCGCGAGTCCTCGCTCCCCCGCTTCTTCACCGTCACATTCAGCATCGACACGGCCGGTGCGACTTTGCCTAGCTCGAAGACGAGCTTCGAGCCGTTCGCGGTCCGCAATTGGCTCACCAGTTTCGCCTCCGGGTTGGTGGCGAGCGTCATTTCGTCGGGTGACGCGTTCTGCACGAAGACGACGAAACGCCGCGGCTCGCCGGCGCTGACGTGCACCGCCACGCTCGGGATGAACGGCTCGCCGTTGATCTCGAACGGATACGTTGCGCCGCTCTTGTCGTGCGACGGCCCCTTGACCATCAGCCACTTCGCCGGCGGCTCCATGAAGAACGGCTGCGACACCGCGACGTCGTCCTTCGACGGTACGACGATGTCGCTGCGCGAGAAGCCCTTCTTGTCGCTCTCGACGACCCGCACCAGGTTCTTGACGGCGTACTTCCCCGGCGGGAGCGAGAGCGTGGCGTAGTACTTCACGCCCGACGCGTGCAACGCCGGGCCGATCTTGCCGAGGTCGAGCGCGACGCGCTGGTAAAGCTGATCGCGGACGAGGCCCTCATCGTCGAACGCATACGTGAAGAGGTCGAGCGTCGCCTTCTTGCCGCTGACCGCCCCGACGATGTCGTTACCGTTGATCTCGACGATCACCGGCACCTGCGCGTTCTGGCTGTTGGTCGTAAACGGCGCGACGAGCGCCGCGACGTGCACGGCGTCCTCCGGCACGTCATTGACGACGATCTCGGCGTTGCTCAGCGTCCGCTCAGCCGCCGTGTCGCCGCCCGCTTCGTAGTAGCCGGTGCGCGCGATGGCGCGGCCGCCCGGTACGTTGACGAGCTTTACCTTCAGGTTGTGGAACTTACCCGCCTGCGACACCGGCGCCTGGAAGGCGAGGACGTACCGCACCTCCTCCGACTTGATCACGCGCTCGAAGCTGTTCGAGAGGTCGTTCGTGTTCTGGAAGACCGTACCGCCGGTCGAGTTGGCGAGCAGGTGAAGACCTTCGTTCGATTTCTTCTGCACCCCTTCGCGCGCGTCGAGGTCGGTGCGGAGGCCGTGAATGTCGACCGCGTCGATGATAACGTCGGAGCGCCTGGCGAGATCGGCCATCCGGCGCACCAGGTCGAGGCTCGAGGATGATCCGTACCGGTTGTCGCTGTCGACATTCCAGATCATTCCGTGCTCGACCATCTGCTTCTCTTCTTCCCCCTGCGCGCTCATTCCGGCGTCGCGTCCCTGGATCAAACGCGAGTCGAATCCCTCGGACAGCAGGAGGATGTGCTTCTCGCCGCGGACGGCGCGGAGCACCTTCGAAAGGCCGCTGAGCAGGGTGACCTGCCGGTCGATCTTGTCGCGGTTGTACTGGTCCTGCTCCTTGTCCATGATCCGCGCGATGTCGCGCAACTCGCTCGGCGCGCGGCCGCCGTCGTCCGACTGCGCGAGCATTTCTTTGTCGAAACCGGCGCCGGCAAGCTGCAGCGGGTCGAGCGCCTGAAAGTTCACCGGGCTCGCGATCGCCGCATCGACCATCTTGCGGTCGGTGGTGAACGAGGTGAGGAGCCGGAATCCGTGGCCGACGTCGACCGTGGCGACGCCGACGCGGTCCTGCTTCGTGACCATCTTCGTGACGAAGCTGCGCGCCGCTTCCTGCGCGCGCACGATCGTGTGCGGGGACGAGAAGGTCATGTCGAAGACGATGAGGAAGTTGCGGCGCGCCGCGGGATTGAGCGCGGAGACGGTCTTGACCGAATCGACCGACGCGAAATCGACGGTGTCGAAGCCGGATACGGCGCGCTTCTTTCCCTCGTCGACGATCTCGAAGTTCGCGGCGGTGAGGCCGCGGATCGGATTCCCGCTCCGGTCGACGACCGTCACCGGAACTTCGACATAGCTGACGGTGATGCTTTCCTTCACCTGCGCGGACGTAGTGCCGGCGACGAGCAACAGCAACAACGCAATCCGCGTCGTAGAGCGCATGGATCCCCCTGTGAAAGCAGCAATGTTACGCCCGGGAGACGTTACGAGACCGTGAACGGTTACGCCCGCGTCCGGTTCCGACGCCCGCGGCGGCTTTCTGGGTCTTCAGCATCCCGTGCCGGAGGATGCGCGAGATCTCGGCGATCGTCTCGTCGGTGCCCTTCCCGAAGTGATCCTTGACGCCGAAGATGATCTCGATCGAGAAGTAGTTGAAGAAGATGCGCGTCGCGAGCATGACGGCCGAGGTGGGAGAGAGGCCGGGAGAAAGCTTGGCGCGAATCGCCGCGTCCATCCCCTTCGCCTTCAGGAACGTGTCGAAGCGTTCCGCCATCTGCTCGTAGAACTTGCGGATGTGTGCGCCGTCGAACTCGACGACGTCGACGTAGATGAGCGCGACGTAGCCGCGGTAGCGCTCCACCGATTCGCGCGTCGCGCGGCCGAGCTGCTCGAGGTTCTCGGGAAAGGTGCCGGACGCCAGCGCGTGAATGAACGGGTGCTCGGGATCGGACATCGCCTGGAAGTACTGGTCGAGCAGCGCGCGGAAGATCGTCTCTTTGTCGGGGAAGTGGTGATAGACGTTCCCCTTCGACAGCCCGGCATCCTCGGCGATGTCGCGCACGCTCGTCGCGCCGTAGCCGCGGTGCGAGAAGAGCTTCAGGGCAGACGCCAGGATCTGTTCGCGACTTCGTTCCGACCGTTCTTCCTGGTTCATGGTTTCAGCTTTGTCTTCTCTACTTTGCCATACGGCGTGCGCGGCAGCGCATCGAGAAACACGAATCGCTTCGGGACCTTGTACTTCGCGATGCGTACGGCGAGATACGACGCCAGCTCCTCGGACGTTGCATCGCCGACGACAAAGGCCACCGGCACCTCGCCCCATTTGTCGTCCGCGACTGCGATGACGGCCGCGTCGGACACACGCGGATGCGTCACGAGCTCGCCCTCGATCTCGGCGGGGTAAACGTTGACGCCGCCGGTGATGAACATCTCTTTTCTGCGCCCGGCGATCGTGAAGTAGCCCTCTTCGTCGCGCCGCGCGAGGTCGCCTGTACGGAAGAAACCGTCCTCGCCGTACGCGGCGCGCGTCGCTTCTTCGTTGCTCCAGTAGCCGGCCGACACGTGCGGTCCGCGGATCCACATCTCGCCGACTTCGTTCGCCGCGACCTCGTTGCCGTCGCCGTCGACGATCCGCACCTCGGTGAACATCATCGGCTTGCCGATCGAGCCCGGTTTCCGGAACGAGTCGTCGTTCGTCATCGTGAAGCAGTTCACGCCGACCTCGGTCATCCCGTAGCCCTGACGGAAGACGACGCCGCGTTTCTGGTACGCCTCGATCAGGTACTGCGGCAGCGGCGCTCCTCCGGAGATGAACCACCGAACGTGCGAGAGGTCGGCGGCCGCAAACTCCGGCGCGTCCATCAGCATCTTCCAGATCGTCGGGACGCCGAGGACGACCGTGCAGCGCTCCTTTTCGATCGTCTGCCAGACCTCGGATGGATTGAAGCCGCGGTGCAGCACCATCGTTCCGCCGGCGCAGAAGATCGGGATGGTGAACGCCGCGAGTCCACCCGCGTGGTAGATCGGCGTGTAGAGCGGCGAGATATCGTCGAAGCGGAGGTCCCAGTTAACGACGGTGTTGTAGCCGTTCCACCAGAGCTGGCGGAGCGGGATCATGACGCCTTTGGGTTTGCCGGTGGTGCCGGAGGTGTAGAGGAGGCACGCGATGGCGTCGTCTTCTTGATGAGTTGCCGGTTGCCGGTTGCCGGTTGCCGGAATCGCATCGAGGGAGACCACCATCTTCATCCCGCAGTCGGTCGCGATCTGCTCCCGCTCGTGATCCGTGGCCCGCGTGGACAGCGGCACCGCGATCGCGCCGATCTTCAGACATCCGAAGAACAGCGCCAGGAACTCCGGCCGGTTCTCGCCGGGGATGCCGACGCGATCGCCGGGAGCGATCCCAAGAGATTGAAGGTAAGCCCCGGCGGCGAGAGCCCGCGCGTCGAGGTCGGCGTACGTCAGCCGCTCGCCGGATTCAACGACGACGAGCGCCACCTTCCCAGGCGTTACTCGTGCGCGCTCGGCGAGGAGATCTCCGTCAAACATGAGAGCCATTGCTCCGGTTGCTGCGCGTGCGGAATGTGTCCGGCATTCTTGATCACTCTCAGCTTCGCGTTCGCGATCCCATCCTGCAACGCCTCGATGTACGAGAACGGTACGACGCCATCGTGCTCGCCCCAGACGATCGTCGTCGGTACGTGCAACTCTTTCAGGCGCGCATCGACGAAGTAGTCGAAGAGACCCGTGAGGCGGAGGAGCGGCGAGTCCTTGGCGCGCGCGTAGAGCGCCTCGATCGCCCAGTCGGGCGCGACGTAATTGGGGCCGTGCACGGCGCGTAGGATCCGCTCGGCCGTCTCGCGATCGGTCGCGACGAATGGGACGCCGGGCGGACGCGCCAGTCCGCCGCCATCCTCGAGCAGAAGCGACTCGACACGGTCCGGATGCGCCAGCGCGTAGAGAATCGCGATCCAGCCTCCGAACGAATTGCCCGCCAGCGTGAAGCAGCCGAGGTTCTCGTGATCGACGATCGCGCTGACCCGCTCCATCACCACCGACATCGCGATCGGCCCCTGCTTCGGCTCGCTCTCGCCATGCCCCGGCAGATCGGGAATGACGACGCAATACTTCTTCAGCAGCGCCGGCGCCACCGCGGCGAACGTCCCAGCCTGATCGTTCACGCCGTGCAGCAGCACCAACGTAGGACGGGCTTCAGCCCGTCCGCCGATCCAATAGACGGTGCCGTTGTATTCGCGGCGCTCCATCCCCGCGGTCGCGAGGGCGGCGCGCGACTGCTGGATGATCGCAGCGACGACGTCAGCCGCGATCAAACAACCTTCCTTCCTTGACCGGCATGCGGAACGCCGCCGCCGCCTGGTTGTAGCCGACGCCCGATCCGACCATGACCACGAGGTCGCCCGGCCGGATCTTGTGGTGCGCCAGCGCGTTGTCGAACGCCATCGGAATGCACGCCGAGCCGGTGTAGCCCTGCGTCTCCATGATCGTGTGCGTCTTCGTCATCGGGATCCCGAGGTCCTGCATCACCAGCTCGATCGTCGGCTTGCGCACCTGCGTGAAGATGAGGAAGTCGATCTCACTCACCGAGAACCCGCCGTTCTGCGCACAGTCGCGAACGATCGCCGGCCATCCCTCGTTGTTGATCTCGGGAGGATAGCGGTCGTACATCTTCACGCGCGCGTGACCGCGATCGAGCGACTCGCTGGTCGTCGGCTCGACGGTCCCTCCGGCGAAGATCGCCCATCGTTTCGCGTACGAACCGTCGGCGCGAAACGCGCTCGAGACGAAGCCCTGATCGTCGGTTCGCTCCAGCACCGCGGCCCCGGCTCCGTCGCCGTAGAAGAAGACCATCGGATCGTCGGGGCTCGTGAGCTTGTGCATCATGTAGACGCCGATTACGAGCACCGTCTTCAGGTTCGCGTTCGCCTGCATCATGCCGGCGGCGGAGGTGATCGCGGTCGGGAACGAGGCGCAGGCGCAGCCGACGTCGAACGTGCCGGCCTTCTTCGCACCGAGCTTGTCCTGCACGATCACCGACGTCGCCGGCGTGATGAAGTCGGGCGAGTCGGTGCCGACGATCAGGAGGTCGACCTCTTCCGGCTTCTTGCCGGCGCGATCCAGCGCGATCTGTCCGGCGCGCACCGCGAGGTCGGACGTCGCCCACTCCTCCGGCGCGTACCAGCGCGAGCGGATCCCGCTCGACGCCTCCATCTTGTCGACGAACTCCGGAGCGACGCTGTCGAACCGCGCCCGGAGCATGTCGTTCGTGATTTCGATGTCCGGCAGGTAGCTGCCGGTCGAAACAATGTTTGCGTAGGCCATCAGGTTCCCATGACGAGACCGCCGTCGACCGAGAGGACGGCACCATGGACGAACTTCGCGGCGTCGGAGGCCAGCCAGGCGTAGGCGTTCGCGATGTCGATCGGATCGCCCATGCGGCCGAGCGGCGTGTGCTGCGCCATCGTCTCGAGCACCTTCGCCGGCATCGCCTTCGACATGTCGGTGGCGATGAATCCCGGCGCGACTGCGTTGACGCGGATGTTGTACTTCCCGAGCTCCCGCGCCCACGTCTGCGTGAAGCTGATGACGCCCGCTTTCGTGGCGGCGTAGTTCGTCTGGCCGAAGTTGCCGTAGAGACCGACGATCGACGACGCGTTGAGAATCACGCCGCCGCCGTTCTTGATCATGTGCGGTACGACGGCGCGCGTGCAGAGGAAGACGGCGCGGAGATTGACGTTGATGACGGCGTCGAACGCCGCGTCATCCATCGTCGAGACCACCTGGCCGTCCTTGTACTTGACGAGCTGCGCGTCGCGCGTGATTCCCGCGTTGTTCACGAGCACGTCGACGCGGCCGTATTTCGCGATGACGTCGTTCGTCGCCGCTTCGACAGCCTCGCGATTCGTGACGTCTACGCGGTTGTCACCGGTCACGTCCCAAACGACGACCCGCGCCCCTTCACTCTCGAACCGCTCCGCGGTGGCGCGGCCGATTCCAGCCGCGCCACCGGTGACGATGACGACTTTGTCCTTCAGGTTCAGATCCATTTGGTAATCAATACACCCACCGGATGCCGAGCTGGATCTCGCGCGGCGAGAGCGTGGCGAGGTACTTCCCGTAGTTCGGGTTGGCGACGAATGCCGCCTTCGGATTCGCGATCGTCGGGCCGCTGAGGTACTGGCCGCCCTGCACCGACTGCACGTCGTAGTTCTTGAAGTTCGTCAGGTTGAAGGCCTCGGCGATGATCTGCGCCGATCCGAAACCGGCGAACGGAATGTCCTTCGTCAGGCGCAGCGAGATCGACTTGAACTTCGGCCCTTCCATCGTGTTGCGACCGACGCCGGCTGAACGATCGGAGTTCTTCCCGTCGCCGTTGAAGTCGTAGCCGAGGCGCTGCGTCCACGGCTGTCCGGAGCCGTACTCGAGGATCGGCGCGACCGTCAGCTTCCAAGGAGCGTGGAAGACGCCGCTCGCGACGAAGCGGAAATGCTCGTCGCCGCGCGCGCGACCCCACTCCCCTTCAGGATCGGCCGGATCGTTCGGATAGCCGGTCGGGAAGTCGGGCGAGAAGTCGTCGCTGAGGTTCTTCTTGTGCGCCAGTGTCACCGACGCGGTGATGAGGTCCGCCTGCCGCATGTTTCCGTTGAGGCTGAAGACGAGCGCCTTGTACTGCGAGTGCCCGTCGTTCGTGTACATGTTCACCTGGTCGTACTGCGTGATCGGACGTGTGTGCGTCGCGTTGCCGCTCCAGTTGATGTCGCGGATGAAGATCTCGTTCTCGCCCTTCACGTAGATCCCCTCGGTGTCGAAGTACATCCGCGACTCGCCGAGCTTGACGGTGTATCCGAGCGACGCCTGCTTCGCGTCGGGGTTCTTGTACGTCGGAGAGAGGAGCGTGATCGCCGGCTTCGAGACGATGCCGGTCGTGGTCGGATTGTTCGGATCGAGCGCGAGCGACGGGAAGCCGAGGAGCGCGCCGTTGATGCGCGTGTACGTCACGCGGCCGGTCACGCCGTTCTGCTGCAGCTCGCTGAGCGCGGGGACGAGCAGCATGCGACCGGTGAAGATGCCGGCGCCGCCGCGGAGGACGTTCGTGCCGTCGCCCTTCAGGTCGTAAGTGAACGCCGCGCGCGGCTGATAGTTGTTCGTGTCGCGCTTGCGCGGCGTCGGGATCAGCGGGTGCGTGAAGCCGGCATTGTTGCCGTTCGTGTCGAGGTCGTAGCGGACGCCGAGGTTCACGAGGAGGTTCGTGCTCGGACGCCAGCCGTCTTCGACGAACGCGCCGATCAGGTTCGTGCTCGTCGAGACGTCCGACGAGCCGACGCCGTACGCGTACGCGAGCGGAAGCGCCTTCGTGTCCGTCAGGTAGAGGAACAGGCCGTTCTGATACGTGTCGAGGCGGAAGCGCTCATGATCGTGCATGAAAGACAGGCCCGCCTTGAGGTCGTGCGAGGAGTGGCCCGTCGTGAAGCTGTGGTGATAGGTGTCGCGAGCCTCCCACATCGTGCCGGAGCCGAGGAGGTCGCCGAGGATGTTCGTGCCCGTCTGGAGCGTGTTTCCGGAGGAGTACCACTCGGCCGGACCGCTGCGGGTGTTCGTCGGCTCGAAGAAGCGGCGGGCGCCGAACTGCGCGCGCGCCTCGTTCGATGAATTCGCCGAGATCGCCGTGTTGTGCTCGAACGTGGTGTTCCAGTTCTTCCGCTCGAGCGTCTGGCCGTACGACGGGTCGGCCACGCCGCCGACGCGGAAGTTGTCCTCGGTGTACTTCTCGTAGACGACCTTCGCGCCGCCGGTCATCTGCGAGTTGAAGTTCGTATCGACCCCGCCATACGCCAGCGTCTGCGAGAAGGGATGGCTGACGTCGGCCGCCTGCGAGGCGAATGCTCCGCCCGGACGGAAGAGGACGATGTTGTTCTCGTGGATGTCTTCGAGCGACGTGAAGAAGAAGAGCTTGTCGCGCGTGATCGGGCCACCGAGCGTGAAGCCGATCTGGTGGCGGGAGTAGTCGTTGTTCTTTTCGAGATCGAGCGCGCCCTTGCTGCGGAGCGACGCGTCGCGGAAGAAGCCGAAGAGGCTGCCGCGGAGGTCGTTCGTCCCCGACTTCGTGACGATCGACATCGCGCCGCCGGCCGAGCCGCCGATCTCCGAGTCGAAGCGGTTCTGGATGACGCGGAACTCGCGCACCGCGTCCTGGCTGAAGCGGGCGCGGGAGAGGCCGTTCACGTCGTCGGTGAGATCGACGCCGTCGACCATGACGGTCGTCTGCGAGGCGTTGCCGCCCGCGCCGACGACCGGACCTCCGTTGATGAAGCGGAAGCCGCCGCGCTCGCGCTGCACGCCCGGCGCGATGAACGCGAGGCGCTCGAACTGGCGGTCGGCGACCGGGAGCGACTCGATCTGCTGCGGAAGGATGTTCGTCGACGAGTCACTCTTGTGCAGGTCGACGATCGGCGCCTCCGCCATCACCGTGATGCTCTCGCTCGCCGCCGGACGCATCGTGACGGAGAGCTTCGCCGTCTGGCCGACGAGGAGCGCGACCTTCTGCTCCTTCACGGTCGCAAAGCCTTCGAGGCTGAACGAGACGAGATAGCTGCCGGGACGCAACGCCGGAAAGCGCGCGAGACCGGCCGTGTCGGTGATGCCGGTCGTCTGGAAACCGGTCTCCGGTCGGGAGACGGTCACCGTGACGCCCGGAAGCGCCGCCTTCGATTGATCGAGGGCGACCGCTTCGATGATGCCTGTATCAACCTGGGAGAAAGCAGGTACGCACATCAGGAGAAGAGCGGCCGCGAAGATTGCGAACGCACATCGGCGGTTGAACATGATCCCTCCGGTATTTACCGGCCAGCCGGTCGGTTTTTGGATGAGCGGAGTTTAGGCGGCGTCAGCAGGGGTGTCAAGAGCGTTCGCGCTGCCGCCGGGAGCACTCGCTCTGCCTCGGGAAGCACCGCCTCTGCCTCCGAAAGCACCGGCGCTGCCTTCAGAGGCACGGGCTCTGCCGCCGGAAGCACGGGCTCTGCTCCCGGAGGCACGGCCTCTGCCTCCGGAGGCACTCGGCGTGCTTCGGACAGCAGGGCGAGTGCCTCGAATAGCATCCATGGTGGTAATCGTGATTTGTCACCTGCCGAGGACGGAGGCGCTTCTTCGGCGCGTACGAGGCAACGGGCGGCGGACGGTGGGCATCGTACGTGTGGCAACGTTCGCGGTCAGCTCTCTTGGGGAGCACGCGCAGAGGAGGAGGAAGCAGAAAACCAGGGACCGGCGCACAATCACCGCGTGAAAGGCTACGCGAAAGCGGGCATCGTGATCGCCGGATACGTTGCCGCGTTCGTGATCGCAGCGGTGGCCGTGAAGATTCATATTGCCACCACCGATCCGGTCCAGGCCTCGGCCGCGAGCGGGATGTACGCGTTCGGCGATCTGCTGCTTTTCGCCGGCGTTTTCGGCGTTCTGGCACTCCTGCCCACCGGCGCGGCGCTGTTCTTCACGTTCGCCCGCTTCTTTCGAGACTAGAATCTGTCGCAATGTCTCTCCTCCTCGAACGCAAAGGAACGTCCGCTCCCCTGCCGCGGCTCGACGGAAAGGAAGTCCTCGTCGGACCGAATCCTGAGATCTGCAAGGTCAAGGGCGTGATGTTCGGCGGTCGAAAACAGTTCCTCATCGACTCGGCCGGCGAGCAGGGTTTCTACAACCTGATCGCGCATCTCTCGCCGCGCACGATGACGTACGCGCGCACGCCGCTCGCCTCGAGCTGGTGCGAGTTCGAGTCGCTCATCGAGTTGGATCGCACCATCTACAACACGCTGAAGGCGCAGTTTCCCAACGTCCTCGCGCTCATCGGCGCAGCCTCGGCGGAGCTCGGGATCGGACGCGTCTACAAGAGTCTCGACTCGGCGGAGCTGCTGAAGTTCCTCGAGAACAACGCGCTCTTCCACAGCCAATACCAGAAGTTCGGGAACGTCCGCGTCGAGAAGACGCCGAACGGCGCGAAGATGGTCTACACCGACTATCCCTGCTACAGCCCGATCTACTGCGCCAGCGCGCACGGCTTCTTCTTCGAGTCGATGCTCCGCCATGGCGCCAATGATCCAACCGTGAGCGAGACGAAGTGCCAGACGCTCGGGGATTCGAGCTGTACGTTCGAGATGACATGGCGCTGACGTTTCACCAGTTCTATCTCGCCTGCCTCGCACATGCCTCGTACCTGATCGGCGACGGCGGCGAGTGCGCGATCGTCGATCCGCAACGCGACGTCGCCCAATACATAGACGAGGCGGCGAAGCTCGGGATGTCGATCCGCTACGTCATCGAGACTCACCTCCACGCCGACTTCGTCAGCGGCCACATCGAGCTGGCGAACCGCACGGGGGCCGAGATCGTGATGGGAGCGCAGGCCGGCGCCACGTTCCCTCATCGCGCCGTCCGCGACGGCGACACGCTCCCTCTCGGCGGAATCGAGCTGCGGATCATGGAGACGCCCGGCCATACGCCGGAGTCGATCTCGATCGTCGTCGCCGACAACGGCGCGCCGGCGAAAGTGCTCACCGGCGACACGCTCTTCATCGGCGAAGTCGGCCGGCCCGATCTCGCCGGCGGCCGCGGCTTCACGTCGGAAGAGATGGCGGCGATGCTCTACGACTCGCTGCATGACAAGCTCCTCGCGCTCCCCGACGATGTCGAAGTCTGGCCCGCACACGGCGCCGGCTCGGCCTGCGGCAAGAACATCTCGAAGGAGCGCTCGTCGACGATCGGCGTCCAGCGCCGCACGAACTACGCCCTCGCGCCGATGCCGCGCGACGAGTTCGTGAAGATGCTGACGACCGACATCGCCCCGCCGCCGCCGTACTTCGCGAAAGACGCGGCAATCAATCGCGGCGGCGCACGTCCGCTGGCCGACGTTCACGCGCCGCATCTCACGCCGTCCGCGGCGATCGCGCTCATCGAAGAAGGATCGATCGCAATCGACGTCCGCGATCCGCTCTACTTCGGCCCTTCCCACGTCCCGACCTCGATCAATATCGGCCTGGGCGGACAGTTCGCGTCGTGGGCCGGGACGCTGCTGTCGTTCGACGATCGCCTCGTCGTGATCGCCGAGGATGAGGAGCGGGCAAACGAATCGGTGATGCGGCTGGCGCGCGTCGGACTCGAGAACGTGATCGGATGGATCGCTTTCAATGAGTGGCCATTCGAAACGCGCTCGCTCGCGCAGATCACACCGTCGCAGCTCCGCGACGAGCGGCAGCAGATGCACGTTCTCGACGTTCGCGGTCCTGGCGAGTACGCGTCGGGACACGTCCCGGGGGCGCAGCTGGTGCCGCTGAACGAGCTGGCGAAGCGAATGACGGAGATCGAAGAGAGCGTCCCGCTCGCGATCATCTGCGCCAGCGGCTATCGCTCCTCGATCGCCGCGAGCCTCCTCGAACGCTCCGGCCGCGAGGCCGTGATCAACGTGATCGGTGGCACCGGCGCCTGGGTCCGAGACGGCTTCGCCGTCGAGCGTTAGTGTCGAACCGCCCGCCGTCGCGTGACGTAGACGGTGACCGCCACCACGGCACTCTCTGCAGAATTTCCGCATTGATTCGTGACGCGACACCAGTAGCTGGACGACTGCACCGGATTCACGACTAGAAGACTGCCCGAACCGATCTGCGTCCCCGAACCGCTGGCCGGTCCCTCGAACCATTGATAGGTGAAGGAACTGCCTCCCGTGGCGCTGATCGAAAGCTGAACACCCCCGCTCACCGCGGTCACGTGCGGAGTCCCAGGATTCACCGCGGGGCAGCTTGCCGGGTTCACGGTCACCGTAACGCTGCTGCTATCCGCGAACGGCGGGCACTGGCCCGTGACGCGCACCCAATACGAGGTGCTCGCGGCCGGATTGAGCGAAACCGCGGAGGAGAAAGCACCGAACACGGGGCTTGATGTGTCGCCGGTCGCGCCGCGGTACCACTGATAGCTGAGCGGCCCCGTCCCTCCCGCGCTGACCGAGAGCTGTGCCGTCGTTCCGCTGGTGATGGTCGCGCCCAGCGGCTGCAGCGTGATCGACGGGGGGACGCAGGCCGGGCCGCTTCCGTAGACCGCATCGAGCGCGGTCTTGTCCCACGCCTGCAATTGACCGTTGAGCCCGGAGACGAGTATGTGATTCATGATCGCCTGGCTGCTGCATTGGAGAGTGACGTCGATGGAGCAGTCGGCGCTCGAGAGACGGTTCTGATCGGAGTGTCGGAATCCAAGCGTGTGGCCGAGCTCGTGCGTGATCACACTCGCAAACTCGCTGAGCGGAAGCTGACTGGTCGTGCAGCCGCCGATTCCCTGGTTCATGCTGACATCGGCTTCGAGGGTCGTGGCGAACGTCTCGCCGTGAAACACGTGCGCTCCGGCGCCAAAACTCGCGGAATGCATCCCACCCAGTCCCAACACACCGCCGTTGGTGCAACTGAAGGGCTGAACGCCGGAGGACGTGAGGTTCTTTTCGAAGACGATGTTGTTGACGCCGTCGGCGGCATCGAGAAACCCCTTCGTATTGGCTGACGCGCCGGCCAGCACATAGTGAGCGCCGCCGGCGTTCCAGGCGTTGAACGCGGCCTGGATCTGCGCCGTCCCGTTCCCGAATGCGCCCGTCTCGGAGTTGCCCTGGTTCCAGTTCACGGCAGCCGGAAAAACGTTCCAGCGCGAGCCGACTCCGCCTGAGTACTGGAGCGTGTACGAGGTTGCGGTGAACGCGGCATTGCCGGCTGCTGTCACGTCTGACGGCGCGGCTCGTGACGAAACGAAATAGTCGTCGGAGGTCACTTCTCCACGCGCAACGCCCCGGACGTAGGCGAGGAACCGCTCCGCTGCGCGAGGGCGCTCCTCATGGATCCGTCCACCGGGATCCCATCCCACCAGCTCGGACTCATCGCGAACGAACAGCTCTTCCACGAAATGGAACGCGCCGAGCTGAAGGTCGTTGACCGCGAACGAACCGTCCTCACGTTGGTAAAGAAGGAGAAGGACCCGCTCACCCTCGGCAAAAGATGGAGCTCCGGGAACGCTCGGAACATGGATCTGCACGAGAGATTCGGGATTCCCCCTGATCGCCTCTTCGAGGGCCACATCGGTCACCACCTCGGGGCCGGACTCAGGAAACCTTTCGACATGCGACCGCAGCACGCGGCCGAGGATGATTGCGCTCGAGCGCTCGATCTCGAACCGATCGGCAGGGACGACATACGTAATCGCGCTCAGATTCGGGGCCAACAACAACCCGAAGAGCGCGAGAACAAGCGTGCGTGATCGGATCACGATCCGCCTAGGCGCTGATCGCTTCGTGGTTCTTCCGCGCGCCCGCGCGCTCGAGCAATGCGAGGCGCGCGAGAACCTCGGCTTGTCCGCGCAGGAGCGCCTCGATCTCGATCTCGGCTTTGAGATTCACCTTGTAATCGTTCTCGGCGAGGAGCTTGTCCTTCATCGCCTGCCGGTTCTGGCTCATCATGATGATCGGCGCCTGGATCGCGGCGATGGTCGAGAGAGCGAGGTTCAGAAGGATGAACGGATACGGATCCCAAGCCTTCTTCTCTCCCTGGTAGATGTTGATCCCCATCCAGGCGACCATGATGAACGCGAAGAGGCCGATGAATGGCCATGAGCCGCCGAACTTCGCGACGCGATCCGCGATGCGCTGACCGAACGTGAGCTGCTCCTCCGCCTCGGAGTTGATGTCGCGCGACACGCGGCGAGACATCAGCTCATTCGTCTGGCGCAGCCGCTCCCCCATCTCCGCGATGATGCGCAGCGCTGCGGCGGGGTTCTTGTTGACGAAGTCGACGAGATCGGCGCGGTCGAGCCGGATCAGTTCCGAGTGCTTCAGCGCCGTCGCGGTTGCGGAGCGCGGCGAGCCGTCGAACAGCGAGAGCTCGCCGAAGTACTGGCCGTTGAAGAGCGTCGCGAGAACGACTCTCCCAGTCCCTTCGCCGTACCCGATCTCCACGGCTCCTTCTTCGATGATGAAGAGCGAAGAGCCTTCGTCGCCCTGACGGAAGATGACGCCGCCTTCCTCGTAGACGACTTCCTCGAGGCGAAGCGTCAGCGTGTCGAGGTCTTCGTCCGTGAGCGACTCGAACAGCGCGATCTTCGACAGGAGCTCCCTGTGCCGCGGATCGATTTGTTGCATGGAGCTAAGGATAACGTAGGGCGGGCTTCACACCTCTTCGCTGAGCCGGCGCGCGTGGGCGGAGAGGAGGTCGCTTCTCGTGATGATGCCGATGACGCGGCGCGGGTCTTCGCGGCTGACGACGGGAAGCCGTCCGACGTTCTCGCGGACCATGTGATCGGCGGCGTCGCGCAGCGAGTTGTCGAGGAAGACAACGGATGGCGCATGGCGAACGAGATCGCCGATGCGCGTCTCCGGCGGCTTGCCGGCGTAGTCGCGGCGCGTGATCACGCCGACGAGTTGGTCCGACGAGTTGATGACCGGGAAGCCCTGATGCGTTTCCAGCGTCTCGCGCGCCTCGCCGATCGTGGCGTCGGCGCGCAGCGTCTTCACGTCGCGGCTGCACGCATCCGCCACCTGGATCCGGTCGAGATAGTCGGCGTGATACTCGGAGGGGACGCGCACGCCGCGGCGCGCGAGCTTCTCCGTCATGATCGTGTTGCGCATGAGCAGCGCGGAGACGAGATAGCCGGCCGTGCTCCCGGCTAACAGAGGAAGCAGTCCGAGAGGCTGCAGCGTCGTCTCGAACGCGAACACCACCGAGGCGAGCAACGCGCGCGAGGCGCCGGCGAACATCGCCGCCATACCGACGAGCGCGCCGATGCGCGGATCGATGCCGAAGTGCGGGAACTGCATCGCCGCGAGCTCGGCGAGGACGACACCCGCCCCGCCGCCGATCGTGAACAACGGCGCGAGCGTGCCGCCCGACGTGCCGCTGCCGAGGGAGATGCTCCATGAGATGAACTTCGCGACGCAGAGGATGAGCACCGTCTCGCCGACCAGCTTCCCCGACACGATCCCTTCGATGTTGTCGTAGCCGACGCCGAGCGTGTGCGGCGCGAAAATGCCGACCGCACCGACCGCGAGCCCGCCGATGGCCGGCCACCACATCCAGTGAATCGGCAGCTTCTCGAAAAGATCTTCGATCCAGTAGACCGAACGTGTCACGTAGACGGAGAGCCAGCCGACGAGCGCGCCGATGATGGCGTACGTCGTCAGCGCCTCACCGCTCGGCCGCGCCAGCAGCGGCATCGCGAAGATCGGCTCCGTGCCGACGTAGAGCATGCGGACCGCCGTCGCGACCGCACTCGCCAGCGCCACCGGGATGATCGACCGCGGCCGGAACTCGAAGAGCAACAGCTCGATCGCGAGCAGCACCGCAGACACCGGACTGCCGAATGTCGCCGCCATGCCGGCCGCGGCGCCCGCCGCCAGGAGAGTCTTGCGCTCCGAGGCATTCATCTTCGTGATCTGGCCGACGAGTGAGCCCATCGCGCCGCCCGTGGCGATGATCGGTCCCTCGGCGCCGAACGGTCCGCCGGTTCCGATTGCAACCGCGGCGCTCAGCGGCTTCAGGAACGTCACGCGCGCCGGAATGCGGCTCTCGTTCAGGAGCACCTGCTCCATCGCCTCGGGGATCCCATGTCCGCGGATCGCCTTCGATCCGTAGCGCGCCATGATGCCGACGATCACACCGCCGATCGCCGGGATGAAGAGCACGATCCAACCGAGGTGATTGCCGGCCGGCGAAACGAACGCGGTCGACACCCGTCCGTAGAAGCTGATGTTCGTGACGAGCGCGATGATCGCCATCAGCGCCTGCGCCACGAATCCGGTGATCAACGCCAGCCCGATGGACCAGGCACAGACGATCAGGACGCTCCTGTCGATCAGAGCTCGTTCGACAGGTACGCGGCTGTTTTCGAGCGACGGGGCAAGGGATGGAGCAACCGGCACGCCTTCAGTGGTCGCGCCTCGCTCGATATCGGATTGACTCAACTCTTCCTTTTCCTCGATTTCGGCTTTTCGTCTTCGAAGAGCATCGGCGGCTTTTTCTCCGCGCCGATGTCGTCGAGCAGCCGGTTGAAACTGTCGGCGAAGCGCTTCTGCTCCGCCGCGGGCATCCGTTCAACCGCCTGCACGATCTCTTCCTGCATGACTCCCGGAGCCCGCTGCACGACGCCGCGGCCGGCGCGCGTGAGCGACAGCTCGAGACGCCGCGCGTCTTCGCCGGCGCGTTCCCGCTGCACCAGGCCAGTATCGACCAGGCGCGCCACCACGACCGAGACGGAGCTCTGGTCGGTGTGGGTCCGGTCGGCAAGCTCGCCGAGGGAGATCGCCGGGGTCTTTCCGAGCTCGCTCAGGACGAAGAGCTGCGCGGAGGAGAGCCCGAGCTCGCTCTGTGCGGCGCGATCGGCTACCCGCAAATGACGGACAAGACGCCGGATGGCGTCGAGAACACGCTGGCTATCGGTCATATCGTTCTCGCGTTCGGGCCGGGTAACGCCGGGCGAGGCAGCACGAGAGAGATGGTCAGGCCCGAACGCGCTGCCTCGATTCCCGGCACCCAGAGATTACATGGGTCACCATGCTTTGGCAATACCTTGATTTCGAAGATGTAGAATCTTCGCATCGGAAACCGGGGTTCGCAAATGGGGCGTTATCTGCAGAAGATCTCTCTCCGCCCATACAGCGACTCTGAGATCTGGACCGGTTGGGAGCTCGAGGGTCGGACCGACGAGATCGAGGGTTTGCTGCTGGCGGACGGCATGTCGGCCGAAGAGCTGTCCGCCTACGGCGTGACCGAGTTCCAGATGATCCCTGCCGAGTATCTGGAGCGCGAACGAAGGCCGCGGCGATAATGGCCGCGGATGCCTAAACGTTACGACCGCGCCTATTTCGACAAGTGGTACCGCGATGAGCAGGTGAACGCACCGGCGGAGGTGCGCCGCAAAGTGATCCTCGCGGTCGCGGCGGCTGAGTACTTCCTGCAGCGCAGCATCCGGTCCGTACTCGACGTCGGTTGCGGCGAGGGGCAGTGGCTCGTGCACCTCCGCGCCATTCGCCCGCGCGTCCGCTACGTCGGCCTCGACTCCAGCGCCTACGTCGTGAAGCAGTTCGGCAAGGCGCGAAACATCCGGCGTGCGACCTTCGGCGAGCTGCCGTCCCTCCAGCTGACGCAGAAGTTCGATCTCGTCGTCTGCTCCGACGTCCTGCACTACGTCGGCGAAGAGGAGATCAGGAACGGCCTGCGCGAGATCGTCCGCCTCTGCGAAGGAATCGCGTACCTCGAGGTCCTCACGAAAGAAGACGAGATCGTCGGCGACCTTGAAGGTCTCATCAACCGTCCGGCCGCCTGGTACCGCAAGACGTTCGAGCGCGCGGGCCTCGTCCACGTCGGGCCGTACACCTGGCTCGGCGAACCGTTACAGCCGATAGCTTCGGCGCTGGAGACGGTGTAGGTACACTCTCCGCCATTCAAACCACGGTCAAACGCATCCGGACCCTTGCGATCCTTGCACCGATCGCGGCGATCGTCGTCCTGGAGATCGCACGCACGTCGGTCATCGGCGATCTCCCTGCGGAAAAGCGTCTCGCTCTGGACGGCGTGGCCGTCACCATCTTCATCGTCTTCGTGGTCGGGATGTTTCGATTCGTCGGCAATACCCAGCAGCGGCTCGAGCGGCAGAATCAGGAGCTGCTCGCCCTTCACAGCGCCGGCCTGAACGTCGCGTCGGATCTCTCGCTCGACATCGTGCTCAAGAAGGTCGTCGACCTCGCGCGCTCCCTTGTCGGTGCGAAGTACGGCGCGCTCTCCGTCATCGATGACCGCGGAAACATCGAGGCGTTCATCACCTCGGGCATCAGCGATGAAGAACGCGCCGCGATCGGACCGCCTCCCGTCGGCCACGGTGTCCTCGGCGTTGTCCTCCATGAAGGCGTGCGCCTGCGGCTCCCCGACATCACGCATCACCCGAAGTCGGCCGGCTTCCCCGCGAATCATCCGCACATGAAGTCGCTCCTCGCCGTCCCCGTTCTCTCGCAGCTCCCCTTCCGCGGCAATCTCTACCTCGCCGACAAGCTCTCCGACAACGGCCTGTTCTCGGCCGATGACGAGCGGACGCTCGAACGCTTCGCCGTTCAGGCGGCGATCGCGATCGACAACGCGCAGCTCCATGCGAAGGCCGCCGACCTCGCGATCGCGCAGGAGCGCGTCCGCATCGCGCATGAAATGCACGACGGACTCGCGCAGGTCCTCGGCTACGTGAACACGAAGGTTCAGGCGGCGACCGCGTACCTCAATCGAGGCAAGATCGAAGAGGCGACGCAGCAGATGAAGGAGCTCGCCGTTTCGGCGCGCGAGGCATACACCGACGTCCGCGAGTCGATCGTCGGCCTCCGCTCGCTCCCCGGAGAGGGACGCACCATGCGAGATGCGCTCGTCGAGTTCGTCGAGCGATGGAAAGAGCAGAGCGGAGTCGTGGCGGCGATCGAGATCGATTCATCGCTTCGCCTCCGCACAGCCGTCGAGTTGCAGCTGATCCGCATCGTCCAGGAGTCGCTGACTAACGTGCGCAAGCACGCGAAAGCGTCACGCGTCTGGATCGACATCAAACGCGACGGCGAGACGCTGCGCGCGTGCATCAAGGACGACGGCCAGGGCTTTCTCCGCGAGGCGCCGGCGCGCGGAGAGTTCCCGCGTTTCGGCCTCACCACGATGTACGAGCGCGCCGCGAGCGTCGGCGGAGCGCTCGTGATCGACAGCGCGCCCGGTCAAGGCACAACGGTGAACTTTGAAATGCCGCTCGCGCGCGCTTTGGGGGAGTAGGTACACTCTCGCCGACGTCCCATGCGAATTCTCATTGCCGATGACCATGCGCTGTTCCGCGACGGCCTACGCAGCCTTCTGCGCACCGAGGGGCACGACATCGTGGCCGAGGCGAAGAATGGGCGCGAGGCGATCCAGCTCGCGCACCAGCACAAACCCGACGTCGTGCTGATGGACCTCTCGATGCCCGAGGTCGACGGCCTCACCGCGACGCGAACGATCGTCGCGGAGCTGCCTGAGGTGAAGGTCATCATCCTGACCGCCTCGGACGAAGACATGAACCTCTTCGAAGCGATCCGCTGCGGCGCGCAGGGATATCTGATGAAGGACCTCGAGGCCGACGAGTTCTTCGACATGCTCGACCGCGCCAGCCGCGGCGAGCCGGCGCTCACCCCCGCCTTCGCAAAGAAGCTCCTCCAGGAGTTCGCGCGTCCGCCGCAGGCCGCCGAACAGCAGGCGCCCCAGAGCGAGAACGACGAGCTCACCACACGCGAGCGCGAAGTGCTCGAGCTGATGGTGCAGGGCGTGACGTCCAACCGGAAGCTCGCCAAAGAGCTCGGCGTCAGCGAGAACACCGTCAAGTTCCACGTCCGCAACATCCTGGACAAACTCCGCCTCCACACCCGCGCCGAGGTGGTCGGCTACGCGCTGCGAAAACGCATCACCGACGGCGGGCAATAGCGCTCACGTCAGCTGGTGACGGCCTGCACGGCTGCGGGCGACGTTGCGACGCATCGTTGCTTCACCATGACTGCAACCGCCGCACGTCCGTACACCTATACCCGGCGCACCTCCGCCGAATGGCTCGGCGCGCACGGTGCGCATGTCCGCGGCGAGGGAGCCAAGCCGCCACTGCTCGTCGGCCGCGACGGCGACGAGGAGTGGACCTCGCTCGACCTCCTGCTCGCGTCGGTCGAGACCGCGATCGCGTTCACCTTCTCCGCGCTGGTCGAGAAGCATCAGCTCCCCGTTGAGGCGTACTACAGCGAGACGGAAACGACCGTCGAGATGGAAGACGGCGCCTTCCGCGTCGCGCGGTTGGTCGTGCGGCCCACGATCGTTCTGAGTGATCAGAGCGCGTCGGCGCGGGTCCTCAAGTTCGTCAACGTCGCCGTGCGCGAGTGCTTGATCGCGAACACGCTCTCGACCTCGGTCATCGTCGAGCCGACGGTCAAGGGGTAGGCCGTCATCGGAAGCTGTCGAACGGTTCGATCGTCAGCGCGAACGAGCCGAACCGCTGCGTGGCAATCGCGCCGGGCGGCACGTCGAACTCTTTCGAGCGGTCCACAATCGTGTACGTCAAGCGTACCCAGTGGTAGCGGCCGGAGAAGCCCCGCCGGAAGTCGCCGACGAACCGCTTCACACCGTTCGCTTTCGGTCCGTTTCGGAACAGACCGCCGTCGAGCGTGGCGTTGAAAGGAACAAATCGCCCCTCGCCGCCGGCGAAGAAATAGAACTCCAAGGCGCGAGGACGAGTCAGGCCGCTCGCGGTCTGTCGAATGTTTCCTACGGGCAACCCGCTGATGTGATAGCCCAGCCGGATCGTCCCTCCGACATTGAGACTGGTCTGTGGAGAGCCGATCGTGGCACCGGCCGACGGTACGGCATCGAACCATTCACCATGGATGAGCTCACGCCTCATCTGCTGGTACATGAGAGAGATCGCCGGCTCGTTCTTCAATTGGTTGTCCCACCCCTGGGGATCGTGGTTGCTGAACCCGAGCGTGTTGTGGACGTACTTCTGAGTGCGTTGCGCCCCTGCGCCCGGCCCGAGGATGCCAACCTGGAGCTCGAGCAGATGACTGAGCTTCTGATCCGGATCTGTGATCGTCTGACTCAACCCGCCATAGAGGATGCCTGCCCATGGCCGGTCCTGCGGCTGCGGCGCCGCGATCGTGATGATCTGGGGCGTGTAGAAGTTCTGCCCGAACGCGACAGCGATCGAATTCAAGGGCTGCGAACTCTCCTTCCAGATGCGATCGCTGATCTTCAGCGGCCACTGCCAGTTGTTCGTGATGTCGCTCGAAATCGTGGCGGTGTAGCGGACGCCATTCGTATAGAAGCGGTCACTCTTGCGGCCGACCCCGAAGTTGTCGTTCTCCCAATACAGCGTGGAGGAATCGAACGTCTTCAGCAACTGCGCAGACGCGGCGGTGGCGGCGAACAACATGGCGGTCGCAACGATCAGCTTTCGCATACGGCGCTCCTCATACGGTGAAATCGGCAGTGAATTGTTTGAGCGATGTGTCTTTGGATTTCGCGTTGCGGCCCATGCCGTAGTGCGCGAAAGCGTCGCGGATGGCGTGTTCAATGGCGTCGCTTTGCGCTGGTTTGAGCCGTTGGTTCGCCGAAAGCAATCCGTCACGCGCGTCGATGAACGTGGGGTTCGCCTTCAGGACCTTCATCGAATCGATGACCAGCCGCCATGACGTCTCCTGTCCTGTCGTCGCATTTGCATCGTCGCCAAACAGCTTCTCCAACTGATCGTGCATGTCGATGAGCGCGGCCGCGAAGATGCTCCCGGCAGTGTGCTGTTCGTCGAACGGAGCCTTTCCGAGCTGCGTCATGTCGGTGGTGAAGGCGGCGCGGCCGTACGCGTGCGGACGAACGCCTCCGGCGAGCCCCGAGGCGAACTCCGCGAACGAGAAACGAGGGGGATTCGGCCGCCGGTAGTAGTTGAGAATCGTCACGGCGAAGTAGTCGCTCCAGCCTTCGCCGAGCGCGAGGCCCTGAGGCTCGGAAAGCGCGGCTTTCTTGAGACGTCCCGAAACGAGCCGCTGCGAGACGCCGTGCGTGAACTCGTGAATGACCACACCGGCGTCGAGCGACGTCGGCTGGCCCATCGAGCCGTCATCGTTCCGCCAGACGCCGAGGCTCAGGCGCGCCGGCCCGCCGTCGTTCTGCGCGAGCATGTTCGCGTTTCCCTGGGCCGTCGTGAACACGCTGACGATCAGCCGGTCGCCGGCCAAACCGGCGCCGTCGAAATTCTGCTTCTGAAAGTTGCCGTCCTTTTCGCCGAAGCCGATCAGCGAAAAGAAGTCGTGCATGAAGTTGCAGATGAAAAACGCGTTGACCGCCTGCTGCTGGAGTGAGTTGGCCGGCGTGAATACGCCGCCAGCCTCTACGACGTTCGCGCTGTTCATGCCGATCCGCGTCTCCACGTTGTTTCCGAGGAGCTGATTGGACTCGACCCAGTCGCGGAACGGATCGGCCGGACGCACTCCAACCGGGTAGTCGGTGACCGGCCGCGGAAAAGGCATCACGACCGCCGGTTCGCCCGCGCTGAACGGAAAGACGCTCGCGCTGACACTCGCCGCCTCTGCGGCGCAGTAAAGGACCCGCGGACGCTTCTCTTCAGCGGATACTACGACCGTGAAGCTCGCGACGGTGTCGACGTGCAGCGATACCAGCCATCCGAGCCGCGGGGCATCGCTCCCGCTTGTGAAAATGACCAAATTCGTCTGCACCGGCTCGTCGAACGGCCCCGCAGATACGACCGTTGGACGTGCGGGCATCGGAAACGCCGAAACGACCCGCGGCAAATAGCCCCTGCTCTCGAACATCGGCGCGTGTGCCGTGTGACAAAAGCCGCCCGAACCGTCGCGCAGGTGCCGGAACGCCGCGCGCGCCGCGACTATCGGACCGATAACCGGGACCACGTCGACTTCAATGTTCTCCAGAAGCGGATCGCCGTGGGAGGTGGCACCGCCGTTCGGATCAACCTCGAAGACAATCGAGTGTGGATACACGGACACGCCGCGAACCTGCTGCTGCCCGTGAACGCTCGCGTAGCCGCCCAGCAAGTCTTGCACGTGCGGGTCGAGCTGAATCTCAACTCCCAGCGAACGGGCGCATGCTTCAGAAGCGCGGAGCGCGTCGGACGATCTCACCTTGCATAGGTGTGCCCCGCCAGACGCTTTTCCCACCCCCGCCGAACGTCAGTAGCTCACTCTCCGTGACGGCGGCCTCGGCGCGATGTGTTGCACGCGCACTCTCGCGTCGACCGCATACGCTCCCTGCTCGAGCGCTTTGAGCGGATTGATGTCGAGCTCCGCGATCTCGGGGCAGACGGTGAGCATTGCGGAGACGCGGAGGAGCACATCCTTCACCGCGGCGACGTCGGACGGCTTCGCGCCGCGGAAGCCGCGCAACAGCTTCGTCGCCTTCGTCGCGACGAGCATGTCGTCGGCGTCGGCGTCGGTGAGCGGATGCATCCGCAGCGCCACGTCGGAGAGCAGCTCGACCAGCGTTCCGCCGGCGCCGAATGCGATCACCTGCCCGAACGTCGGATCCTCCAGCGAGCCGACCATCACCTCGACGCCGCCGGCGATCATCTGCTGCACGATCGCTCCGGTCATCGCGTCGCCGAGCCGCGACTGCAGGTCGTCGAATGCCTCGCGCACCTCGCGCTCGTCGGCGAGATCGAGCTTCACCGCGCCCGATTCGGTCTTGTGGAGCAGCGACGGCCCTTCGGCCTTCAACGCGACCGGGAAGCCCATGCGCATCGCGGCGCTCACCGCGTCATAGACGTTGTCGACGCGCTCGAGCCGCGCGGTCGGGATGTTCGCCGCGAGAAGCAGCGCGTACGTCTCCGTGGCATCGAGCCACTCGCCGCCACGCGCCAACGCGCGTTCGATCACAGCGCGCATCGCGGGGGCGTCGACGTCATCGAAGTGCGGCACGACGCCGACCGGCCGGCTGCGCCACTCGGCGTACCACGTGGCACGCGCCAGCGCATTCGCGGCACGCTCCGGGAACGGGAACGCCGGAACGGGAGCGAGCGACGAAGGCACACCGCGCACGGTCATGAACGTCGCGAGGAGTGTCTTGCCGTTCGCATGCTCCGCCGTCTCGCGGATGGCAGCCGCCACTTCCTCGGAGTCCTTCGCAACGACCGGAATGTAGAGCGCGATCACCGCGTCGACATTCGGATCGTCGAGGAGCAGACGAAGCGTACGGCGGTAGTGATCGGCTGAAGCGGAGGCGATCATGTCTACCGGATTGCGAACACTGGCTGCCGGAGGAAGCGTCGCGCGCAGGCCGGCAATCGTGCGATCCGTGAGCTGCGCGATCTCGAGGCCCGCCGCCGAGCAGGCGTCGGCCGCGAGAATGCCGGGACCACCAGCGTTGGTCATGATCGCGACGCGTTTTCCGCCCGGCAGCGGCTGATTCGCGAGGAGCGTCGCGAGATCGAACAGCTCTTCGAGCGTGTCGGTTCGGATGACGCCCGACTGTTTGAAGAGATCGTCGACCAGCGCGTCGCTGCTCGCGAGCGCGCCCGTATGCGACGACGCGGCACGCGCGCCGGCGGCGGAGCGGCCCGATTTCACAGCGATGATCGGCTTCTTGCGCGCGACACGCCGCGCGATCTCGCCGAACTTCTTCGGGTTCCCGAAGCTCTCGAGGTACAGCAGCATCACGTCGGTATTGAGATCCTCGGCCCAGTACTGAATGAGGTCGTTGCCGCTGACGTCGACCTTGTTGCCAACCGAGATGAAGGTCGAAAAGCCGATGTTGAGCGAGCGCGCGTAGTCGAGAATCGCGAGTCCGAGGGCGCCGCTCTGCGACGACATGGCGACGTTGCCGCGCGGCGGAAAGATAGGCGAGAACGTGGCGTGCATGTTCACGGCGTGCGCGGTATTGATCACGCCCATGCAGTTCGGCCCGACCATGCGGATGCCGGCGTCGCGGACCTTCTCCAGAATGCGCAGCTCCGCCGCGCGCCCTGCTTCGCCCGTCTCGCCGAAGCCGGCGGTGATCAGCACGACCGCGCCGACGCCTTTCGCGACGCAGTCGTCGATCACGCCTTCGACCCGCTCGGCGGGAACCGCGATGATCGCCAGGTCGATGCTTCCGGGAATCGCGACGAGCGACGGGTAGGCGGCGACGCCTTCAATGTCGCTGGCGTTCGGATGGACCGCGTACAACGCGCCGGTGAAGCCGGTGCTCTTCAGGTTGTGCAGGATCGAAGTGCCGAGGTGGCCTGCGTGGCGCGAGGCGCCGACCAGCGCGATCGATTTCGGCTCGAAGATCGACTTCATCGACGCGTAGGCGGCCTTCTGCGACCGTGCGGCGGCCGCTTCCTCGTACGCATCGGTCGACTCGATCGAGAAGGCGACGTGCACCGCTCCCTCCTCCGACTTGCTCGTGACGTTGAAACCCGAGCAGAGGAAGACGTCGAGCATCGGCCGGTTGTGCGGCAACGTGTCGGCGAAGAACGTCTCGATGTTCTTCGTCCGCGCGACGTCGGCGAGCTTTTCGAGCAGACGCGTACCGATGCCGCATCCCTGCGCCCGATCGGCGATCGTGAACGCGACCTCGGCGACCTTCGGGTTGCGGCGCGAACGGAAGTAGTGCGCGACAGCGATGATCTCGCCCGCTTCCTCGCCGACCACGCCGAAGTCGTTCTCGTAATCGATGTCGATCGGCGTGTCGCGCATCGCCGTCTCCGGCGTGCGCGCGTCGAAGAAGCGCGAGTGGAGGCTGTCGCTCGAGAGGGCGCGGAAGAACGCGAGCATCGCGTCGCGATCCTCGGCGCGCACCGGACGCAGCCGGAGCGTGCGCCCGTTACGGAGCACGACGTCGGATTCGAAATGGGCAGGGTAGGTCGGGACGATGGCGGTCATAAGGTCAGCTGACGTGTACTTCCCTCCCTGTCACCTGCTTATAGAACCCTTCCAGCTCCTCGTTTGTAAAATCGTCCCATCCGCAGCAGGTGTCGTGGAGCTTCGTCTGCACGTCGCAGGCGAAGTCGGTGTCGTGGACCTGCTGCTGCGCGAGTTGCCAGTCGTTGGCGATCTCTTCGAGCTCTTCGCGCGTCATGCCGGGGCGCTTCCGGACGATCCATCCGTACCGGCGCCGCAGCTCGTTGTCGGTGTAGCGCTTGAAGCCGTGGCAGAAGATGCCGTGCTCCGCGGCGACCTTGCAGATCGACGTCTCTTCGTCGGTGAGCATCTCCAGCGACTCGCGAATCCGGCTCACGGCCATCTGGCGCGACACGCTCGGGATCTGCGGAACGATGACCTTTTCTTTTGCTCGCGGCATGATGTTTCTCCAGGTTGCATAGCCACAATCAGCCCACCGCGAGCATCGCTCCGTACGGCGGCTCACACGACCATGTGACATCCGTCATACCCCGGAGTAGCGATCGGCGATGCACTAGCGAGCATGTTGAAGCCCGTCGAACTCGAGATCGAGCTTTTCTGCCGCGGAATGCGCATTCACCCCTCCTGCAACGCCACCGAAGCGGGGCGCCGCATCACGCGGACCCGCGCCGGACTCGGCTCCGGACTCGAGCTCGTCATCCCGGCGAACCCGAAGGACATCTGGATGAACGTCCCGGTCGTCGAGAACTTCGCGCAGAACTCCTGCTTCACGCTGCGGCACGATGACGGCGAGTACCGCATCGTCGACGGCCGCAACGCGGTGTCGTATCGCATCGAGCTACCGCCGGAGCCGGGGTGGTATTCGCGCCTCACGCGCTCCGGCACGGAGATGTCCCGCATCGGCGTGCTCCAGGGCAATTACCTCGGCATCTACGTCTCCGCGCGCTGTCTGTACTGGGCGAACAACATCTCCGGCGCTTGCAAGTTCTGCACGACCGGGAAGAACGTCGGCACGGCGGAGGAGTCGCGCAAGAAGATCGAAGACGTCGTCGAGGTCGCGCGTGCGGCGCGCGAGGAGTCGGGTGCGATCTTCACGCACTTCAACACCGGCTATCACTACGAAGACCGCGACGAGCGGGAGGAGATGCACGGTCTGCGCATGTGCGAGCCGTACGTCCGCGCCGTACGCCGCGAGGTCGGCGGCTTCATTGGCGTCCAGGCGGTTCCGGTGCCGCAGCGGAAGTTCTACGAATACGACGCGCTCATCGAGGCGGGGACGGACCACTTCTCCTTCTGCTACGAGTTCGAAGATCCCGAGTGGTTCGCGAAGATCTGCCCCGGCAAGGCGCAGACGCTCGGACAGAAGGCGTTCTTCGAAGCGATGGAGTACACCGCCAAACGCCTCGGACGCGGACGCGTCTCGGGCGAGATCATCGCCGGCGTCGAGCCGATCGAGGCGACCAAGCGCGGCATCGACCGCATCGTGAACGCCGGCGCGTTCCCCACGGTCTGCATCTTCCGCCCGACCATCGGCAGCGAGATGGAGGACTGGCCCTCACCCGATCCCGAAGAGATGCGCGACGTCTTCGCCTACCTCCACCAGGCCTGCCGCCGCGCCGGACTCCCGGTCGGCATCCTCCCGATCGAAGTCTCTCTGGTGGTCCAACCCGAAGAAAGCGCCGACCTCGTCGAACCAACGTTCGCCGACCACGCCTACGCCGCCAAGAACTGGTTCATCCGCCAGGCCGCCAAGCCGTACGTCGCCTGGAAGAAGTTCCCGAGCGGACCGACGGTCGGATAGGCCTCGCCTACTTTTTCTTCCGCTCGACCCAGTCCTCCGCGCTGGCCGGATCCAGCTCCCAGCGATGGGAGTCGCGCGCGGCTTCCTTGGTGCCGAGCCAGAGCTCTTCGTCATCCTCGTACGTGAGACCCATGGCGGCGCCGAGCTCGTCGAGCATGTCGGCGTCGACGCTTCCTAACAGCCCGGCGGCGTGCTGTTCGTGTTCGAACAGATCGCCTTCCACGTCATCGATCACGGCAACGTCGGTGTCCCAGTCAGTCAGCGATTCGAGGATGCGCATGCCAAAAAAGTAGGGCACACCCGAACGTGTCGCACTGATGGATGTCACATCGGCGTGTGAGCACGCGCATCGGCGCGCCGCAAACGGAGAACCACACTGAAGATCGATAGGAGGCAATCATGTGTCTCGGGGTGCCCGGTCAGGTATTGGCAATCCGCGGTAACACGGCGACGGTCGATTTCTGGGGCGTGAAGAAGAACGTCCGCCTCGATAACGTGTCGGAGACGATCGAGCCGGGCGACTACATCATCGACCACGCCGGCTTCGCCGTCCGGAAGCTGAACAACGACGACATCGCGGAGACGCTGGCGATGTACGAAGTCATCCTGTCCGAGGCGGGATGCGACCCGATTGCGACCGACACCGATCTCGAGATCGCGGTCGAGGAGATGGCGCTCGACTAATGGTCGCGTTGCGCATCGCCGTCCTCACCTCGCACTCGGCACCGGGTGTCGAAGAGCTGCTGCGCGATGCGAACCGCGGCGCGGTGTACGAGCTCGCGGCCGTCATCAGCAGCGAGATCGCATTCGCGGAGATGGAAGCCGTCGAGTCGGCGGGCGTTCCGATCATCCTGCAGCCGAACCGCCGCTACGCCGCCGATCGCGAATTCGACGCCGAGCTGGCGCACCTGCTCCATCACCTCAAAGCCGACTACCTCTTCCTCGTCGGCTACGAACACGTCATCACCGACCCGCTGCTGGAAGCGCTCCCGATGCGCATCCTCAAGCTCCACGACGGCGTCTCCGACGCGCTGTACGAAGGGGCGATCGAGACACGCAGCACCATCGCGATCCTCACCGACGACGGCAAGGAGCCGCTGTTCCTGCAGAGCCAGCCGTTCCCGGTCGCCTCGATGGCGCGCGACGCGCGCACCTGGGGCGACGCCGATCTCCTCGGCGACTACACCGCGCTCCATCGCCGCTGGATGATCCGCGCGACGTGGGGGCCGATGCTGATCCGCGCGATCGAATTTCTCGCGGCAGGCACCGTGAAGATCGTCCACGACGTCGCCTGGATCGACGGCGCTCCCGGCCCCTGCCGCCTCGGCGCCTCCCCCGACATCTGTCAGAAGGTCGCCGACACGATCGACGTCACGATCCCCGCGAGCTGCCCGTTCCTTCGCGCTAACTGACCGCGGTCCGGCACGAGCACTCGCTGCACGTCCGCGTCTTGGTGTGCTGTCCGCGCGCGTGCTCGCAGCCTTCGCACCGCTCGGTGCTTCCCGTGAAGCCGATGCAGAGGCAGGGGTAATCCTCGGACGGGTAGTGGATCACCTGCTGGCAGGCTTCAACAACCTCGTGGCTGGCTTCGGGGTGCGGGCAACAGGAGCTCATCGTTTTGCTCGAAGAGATGAAATCGCGGAAAGAGACGTCGCCACGTGAGGCTGCTCACATCGTCACGTAACAATGGTCATCCGCGCAAGGGAGGGGGCATGTTTCCATGAACGGAAAAGCTTAAGGAGACTCCCATGCCGCTCCCAGAGGCGACCCCGCAGCCAGACGCCACTCCGATCGTGATGTGGGAACTGACGCGTGCGTGCCGCCTCGAATGCACGGCATGCGCGATCGGCTCCCAGCAGCGCCGCAGTCCCCTCGAGCTTTCGACGTATGAGAGCTACAAGACGCTCGACCAGATCGTCTCGCTCCGTCCCTCGGAACTGATCATGACCGGCGGCGATCTCCTCGAGCGCGCCGACATCTACCAGCTCATCGACTACGCACGCCGCCGCGGAGTTCCGCCGACGATCACGCTGACGGTCACCCCGGCGCTGACCGGGTCGGTCGTCGGGAAGCTCCGCCACAACGGCGCCGCGCGCGTCGCGCTCGCGCTCGACTCCGCGATGCCGGAGCGCCACGACGCCGCGCGCGGCCTCAACGGCCAGTTCGCCTCGACGCTCCTCGCCCTCCGCTGGACGCGCACCGCCGACACCCCGATCGAGATCAACACGCTCCTCACCCGGAAGAACGTCAACGACCTCAAGACGCTCGCCGAGCTTCTCGCCGACCTCCGCGCCACGCGCTGGAACATCTACCTCTTCGTTCCCACCGCGACAACGAAGAACGCCGACACGTTGAAGGCAGATGAAGTCGAGGCGGCATTCGAAACGCTCTACGAGCTCTCGCAGCGCGTGCCGTACGAGATCCGCACGTTCGAGGGACCGCACTATCGCCGCTTCGTCGTGCAGAAGACGACGAAGGCGATGTTCGAGTCGGTCGAGCCGACGTTCGAACCCCATTTGGAGGACAGGGGGCGCGCGCAGCGGCAGGAAGTGATCTTCATCTCGCACAACGGCGAAGTGAGCGCGAGCCCCTTCCTCCCGCTCGCTGCAGGCAATGTTCGCTACCAGCCGCTCGGCGCCGTCTACCGGACGAGCGATCTCTTCGTCGCGCTGCGCGACCCGAAGAACCTCAAAGGGAAGTGCGGCCGCTGCGAGTTCAAGTCGATCTGCAACGGCTCCCGCGCCCGCGCTTTCGCCGCCACCGGCGACCTCTTCGCTCCCGATCCTCTTTGCGCATATCAGCCGGGAACGTTCAGCAAAGAGACCGCCGTCCTGCACGCGTGAGCGACTTGGCGTATACTGGAGCGGCCGGGGAGCCTCCTCGGCCGCCAGCACGGTCGAACTAAGTCCTCCGCCCTGGACCCACCCACCTTAGCCATCCGCTCGAGCTGTCTCAACGCGAGGGCGCGTCGAATGGAGACCACATGAAGCAAGTCGCTGAGGGTTCGAAAAGAGTGGCCAAGGTGCCGGTCACGGAAGCAAACATCCGCAAAGCGTCGACGCGGCTGCTCGCGACCAAACTCGTCTCGACCGAAATGTCGTACGTCCGCCGCGAGCTCGGGACGTCCGCGACGCAGGACGAACTGGACGCCAAGATCATCGCCGTCCGCGCCCTTCCGTGGGACAGCATCGTTCTCCCGGAGTAACGGCAGAGCCGGTATTCGATTTGCTCTATCGGTGATCGATGGCCACAAGGGTTCTGATCACTGAGCGCGATCCGTCCATTGCGGCGCTGCTGCAGACCGTCGTCTGCAGGGTGTTCGAGTGTGATGTCCGCGTTGCGAACGACCCCGATGCGGCCACGGAAGCGCTCCGGAAGGAGAGCTTCGATCTCATTCTGCTCGACATCGGCATGTACTCCGAGGGGCTGGAGACGCTTCGCCACATTCGCGGCCGCAACGCGAACTGCGAAGTAATCGCCCTCACGACCGGCGCCATCGGCGGCGCACTCCTCAAGACACTCGCCGAGGCCGATGTCTTCGCCGTGCTCTCGAAGCCGTTCGACACCGCCCAGCTCGATGCGGTGCTTCAGGAGAGCGTGCGGCCCGAGCGGTCGGACGACCCCAACCATCCGCTCGTCTACCGCGAGTTCGGACGAACTCCCACGCGCGAATGAGCGGCGTCGCGTAAGAAAAATCCAAGGTCGTGGAAAACAGGTGCCGTCGGGCTCACCTCTCCTGTGTAGAGAGAGGAGAGCACAATGTCCCATCATCCGAGGTTTACCTGTCTTCTAACAGCCGTCATTCTGACGCTGGCCATCCCCACCGTCGCGCTTCACGCGGCGGCACCGCTGCCGGGAGCGATCTTCACCACCGGGGGCGGCTGTAACGGCGTCGACCTCAACATCTACGGATCGAAGGACGACGTCTTCATCGATGGCGGTCCGGCGCATCCGACCGCCGCCGGCCTCCCCGCCGGAACGTATTTCCTGCGCGTCACCGAACCGAACGGGGCCCTGCTCGGCAACCCGCCGCGCGACGGGACCAATACCCCGATCCCGACGGTGACCGTGGCGAACGGCAAGTTCGTTCAGTGCTACAGCCTGAGTGCGAACGTCGTGAAGGCTTCCGACGGCACCTCCGGCTATGACACGACCACGAACCCCGGCGGCGAGTACAAAGTGTGGGTCAGCACAACCGCCGACTTCACCAACAGCTCCACCAAGACCGACAACTTCAAGGTCAAGGCAACGGTCGTCGTCAATCCCGGCCACCTGCACGTCGTGAAGTACTACGACGCGAACGCGAACGGCCGGTACGACAACGGCGAAACGCTGATCACCGGATGGGAAGTCGCGATCGCCGACCAGGAGATCAACTGGTTCGATCACAGCTGGACCGACTACGTCCGCTTCACTCCGGTCGATCTCGTCGCCGACTCCGGCACCTATCACGCCGGCGAAGCCACCGCGAGCGAGACGAACTGGCGTTTCGTCGCCGCGACCGGCGCGGACGGCAGCATGATCACGACCAACCACGTCGATACTCCGCTCGCCGACGGCGACGACAAGACCATCAGCTTCGGCAATCTATGCCTCGGCGGCGGTGGCGGGCTGACGCTCGGCTACTGGTCGAACAAGAACGGCCAGACGTCGTTCGGCAAGATCGCGAACGGCACCGGCATGCTCGACGCGCTCAATCTGCGCGACGGCGCCGGCGCGAACTTCGATCCGGCGAACTACAAGCAGATCCACGACTGGCTGCTCAACGGCACGGCGGTCAACATGGCCTACATGCTGTCGGTGCAGATGACCGCGATGACGCTCAACGTCGCATCGGGCGGCGTCAGCGGATCGCGCTTGATCTATGCGCCGGGGACGAACAGCGCGAATCAGTTCGGCTACGCGACGATCAGCGCGCTTCTGTCCGAGGCGAACGCGAGCCTCGGCACGAACGGCTCGACGCCCGACGGCTCGCCGGCGCGCGCCTACCAGGAAGCGCTCAAGAACGCCCTCGACGCCGCGAACAACAACCTGAACTTCGTCCAGACCGCGCCCTGCGCGTTCTCCTTCGCCCAGTAAGTCCCAGCTCGTATGGCGCGGACTGGAAAGTCCGCGCCATATACTTGGTTCATGAACTGCCCGCACGGCGATTCGCCGCTGGAAACGAAAGAGATCAACCACACATCGGTCCTGACCTGCCCCAAATGCGGCGGGATGTTCCTCGAGCACGGGCAGCTGAACAAAGTTGCCGACAGGACGCCCGGAGACCTGGAGTACTCGACGGTCGATCTCGACTCGGGGCAGCACGCCGACAACTACGGCACCATCAACTGCCCGCGCGACAACGCGCCGATGGCCAAGGTGGACTTCGTCGACAGCTCGATCATCCTCGACTACTGCAAGGTCTGCCACGGCTTCTGGCTCGACGGCGACGAACTCGCCCGGATCAACAACGAGGTGAAAGAGCTCAACGAAGCGGGGACCGAAGTCCCCGACCCGCTGCTCGTCCGCATCTCGCAGTTCTTCTGGAAACTGCCGATCCCCCACTAGCCCGGCGGGATCGAGATGCGGCTCTCGAGGTCGACGAGCGCGTTGACGATCGTGGTGATGATGTCGTCATCGAGAGTGGCGCGTGCGTGATGCCGGACCGGAGCGCTCTTCCCTCCCACGGCCAGCATTGCGACACATAGAGACAGTACGGCCAGACCATTCCTGAAGCTTCGCATGAGTTCCTCCTTCGTGGAGGAAGTACCGCGAAGCTGCGGCGCTATGAGCCGGCGGAGAAAATAAACGGCGCGTCAGGTCGCGCCGGCAGATGGGTGAGATACGTGCGGATCTCCGAGACGAGACTCGGAGTCGCGCTGCCGGCGGCGAGCGCCTCGTGAAGATGCGCCAGTGCGATGCGTGCGCTCTTCATCATTCCCTCCGACTCGAACCGCACGACGATTTGCTTGCAGGCGGCGGCAACGCCGGAAACGTCACCGCTGGCGAGTCGCGCGAACGCCCAGTCGAGCGTCGCGAGCGCGTGATCGTTCACGAGCCTCAGCCGTTCCAGCTCGTCCCGAGCTGCATCGAGACGAGATGCCCCACCCGCGAGATCACCGCGCCGCACCTGCAGGAGCGCGAGCGACCACGACGCGCGAGCCCTCTCCGTCTCGAGATCGAGCTCATCGAAAATCACGAGCGCCTCGACAAGTGATGCTTGAGCGTCGTCGAGCCTCCCAAGCTCGAGGTACGCACTGGCGGCGTCATTCAGTGCGCGAGCCAGGATGCCGCGATTGCCGTTGAGACGCGCCTTTGCTGCCACGCGCTCGTAGACCTTCACCGCTTCCTCATTCCGTCCCGCGAAATGGTACGAAGTTGCTTCGACGAGCAGCGCTGCCAGCTCTCGTGGGTGATCGCCGTACTCACGAAAAACCCGCGCCGCATTGCGAGAAAGCGATCGTGTCTCTTCCAGGCGCTCCGTCTCCATAAACACCGTCGCTCGTATCAGCTGCACGATCGCGATGTCGTGCGGATCCGCGGCCGGCGACTCGTCGAACATCTTCTCCGCCGAGTCGAGCGCCTCCAGCGCCTCGGTGAATCTGCCGAGGTACCGCAGCGCATTGGCCCGCTCCCGAAGCGACAGCGCGATGCACAAGCGCTGGCCCAGCGACTGTGCGATCTCATGGGCGCAGAGCGTCAGCTCCAGGCTGAACTCCGGCCGCTTCTCGTGCCGCTTGTTCGCCGCCGCGCAGAGGAACCGCACGACTCCCGCGGTCTGCGCCTTCGGATTCTGCGCGACCGCGGCATTCCGAAACCTCAGGGGCGAACGAAGCAGCGGCGAGAGCAGCCGCGCGGCAGCCGCATCCTCGGCGTCGATCCGTTCCTTCAGCTCCAGCGCCTCCCGGAGCCGCGACGGCCGGCTGCGCAGCGCATCGACAGCCGCCCACGTCTTCGGATCGCGTAATGCCTCTTCGAACGCCGCTTCGTCGTAACGCTTCATTCCTTCCTCCGGGAGAGGCTCAGCAGGATCTCCTGTGCGCGCTTGCGGCACGTGACGAGGAGCTGCAGGACATAGGCGGGCGAGGTGTCGAGGTGCTCCGCGATCGATTCTTTCGACTCCTCGCGCAAGTAATAGCGGCGCAGCGTCTCGCGGCATTTGTCGCCGAGGCGCGAGAGCATCGCGGTGACCGTGGCGTGGCGCATCCAACCCTCGATCCGCTCCTCGGTTCCACAGTCGACGGCCTCTTCATGCTCCGGCAGGAGCTGCGCTTCCGGCCTTCGCTTCCGGACGTAATTGCTCGAAGCATTGCCGATGGCGCCGATCAGCCACCCTTTCACGTCGCGGACGTAGCCGCTGCGCTCCAGATACGCCGCGAAAATGTCGTGGACCAGCGCCTCCGCGTCGTCCGGCGGAACGTGATAGCGCCGCATTGCGATCGTACGAAGGAGCAGGCCGTACTCCGTATAGAGGGACTCGAATCGATCGGTCCCGCCTGGCTCCTGAGACACGATGGACCTCCGAACGCCCTCCGTGCGTGGTTGCGCGCCGCCGACCGGCGGCTCGAGATCGAACAGATCCGACGGCCGGAAGAGAAGGCCCGTCAGCGACCGCATGGCGGCGACGATGATGTAGATCTTGTCTTCGGTCGCCGCGGCCCGGCCGGCACGACAACGAAGGAAATGCTGCCTGCTGATGGCGGGCCGCTGAAGCGCCATCGCCAGCCGCTGCGCTTCGCGGACGATCTGCAGCGGCTTGAGGCCGTGCGTTTCGATGACCTGCTGCAGCCGCGTGACCGTCATCGGTCAGGCGATTATAGGAACGCAAAAGAGCAAAACAGACTCTTATGCGCGTCGCATGTGAAAAATCAGCGCTATGTGACGCTTATAAGAGTCAGTTGTGTCATTGCGCTCCCATAAAATAGCGCCGCATCCGTTCCTGACTGCGACGCTCACAATGCCCATTACTCGATTAGGGAAGCAGCTCGGCCGCATCATCCGCGCCGCACGGGAACGCCACGCGCTATCGCAGGAGGAGCTCGCGCGCCGCTGCGGCATGAGCCGCCGCCACCTCATCGAGATCGAGCAGGGACGCAACTTCAGCGTCGCCGTGCTCGCTGCCCTCTCGCGCGAGCTCGAAGAGATCGGCCCCGACGTCGCCGAGTTCCTCAGCAAACGGTTGTAGTCAAGTCATCGCAACAGCGGATAAGGATTCACGTACGTCCCCTTCCACCATCGCCGGTCCGGATCGAGGCGGATCAAAGCGAAGTGCAGATGAGGCGTGTCCTTCGGCGCATTACCGGTCGTTCCGACGTATCCGAGGATGTCGCCGCGATGCAGCAGCTGCCCTTCGTGAAGGCCTTGCGCGTACGCGTCGAGGTGCGCGTAGTAGTAGCAGTAGCGCTGATCGGGATCGAACTCGTAGACGGTGAGGCCGCCCGCCGCGCTCGTGAAAAGCTTTCGCACGACGCCGTCGTCCGCGGCGATGACGGGCGTGCCGCGCGGCGCGAGGATGTCGATCGCTTCGTGACGGTGGTTGCCGCGCACTTCGTTGAACATGTCGCGCATGGCGCTGCGATCGACGCCGGCGACCGGGATGATCATCGGTCGCGGGGCGGCGGAGTCACCGATCATCGGCGTCACGATCGCAGGCGCGACTCCCATGGCTCGCTGAGCCGGCGTCACCACGCTCGGCGTCACGACGCTCGGCGCGCTCGTCCCCGGTCCCGCCGCGGCCCACGCGAGGAAACCGATCAAGCCAATCGCCAGCAGAACGAGAACCTTCTTCACGTCGTTGTCTCACTCCCCGAGGATTGCCGGCATGCCGGGCGTCACCAGCTTTCCGAGCTCGGTCGCGTCCCAGTTCGTCAACCGGATGCAGCCGTGCGAGGTGGTCTTGCCGATCGTGGACGGCACCGGCGTCCCATGGATTCCGTAGTGCGGTTTCGAAAGGTCGATCCAGACGACGCCGACCGGGCTGTTCGGCCCCGGCGCCAGCTTCGCCTTCTTGTCGGTCGTCTCGGCGTCCCAGAAGAGATCGGGGTTGTAGTTGTAAGGGGGATCCCACGCCACGCCGTTGATCTTCCACTTGCCGAGGGGAAGCGGATCGTGCTCGCTTCCGGTGGTGGCCGGGAAATGCGCGACGACGACGCCGGCCGCGTCGACCGCCTCGACCGCGCCCGCTTTCCTGCTGACACGGATCGTCATGCCGGCCGTTTTCGTGGGAGGAGGCGCGGTGACGTTCGGCACCTGAATGACCACTCCGGCGCGATCGAGTTTCTTTCCGTGGTTCAGCGTCGCGAGGAGCTCCGGCCTGACGTGAAATCGCTCGCCCAGCGCTTCGGCCAGATTCTCGTAGCCGAGCACGGGCAGCTTCGCCTTGTCGGCCATCTCCTCCGGGATCTTCGTATATGGCCCGGCAAGATCTGCCGCCGTCAGCGTGTAGTCGACGATCACCGGCGCCGTATCAACGTTCAGCGCCTTCCACGTTTCGGCACTCACCTGCGATCCCGCATTGATCTTTTTCGCCAGATTGAACGCGGCCACCGCTCCGCGCGTGATGCCGCCATACCGCCCGTCGATCTCCCCCGGCGAAAAGTGCGCCCGGTCGAGCAGGATCTGCGCGCGCAGCACCGCCGCGCCGCTCTGCGATGCCGACTTCAGCACCGGATTCGCCGAAGCACTATTCGCCGCGGCCGCAGTCAGCAGCGGTCTCGCCTTGTGTCTTGCCGCACTCAGCGGGAGCGCGGCGATGAGAAGAATCGGCAAAAAACGGAACCGCAGACGAGGGCGCATACCCCTCTCCCTTGCAAGGCCGTGTCCGACTCCTGGCCCGTCGCTCGGTGTCAGTGCCGCACTGCTCGGTGGCGGGGCGGATGCTCGAGTTGAAGGTCGACGTGCGCCAGGCCGCGCGTGGCGACGTTGAACGGTTTGGTCGTTCCGCGGGAGAAGCCGGAGGTGAATGGCAGCGTGGTCGTCGCCTCTCCGCGCGCGGCGAAGTACTCGAGTACCGACATCTCATCGTCGGTCAGCAGCCGGTCGCGCGAGATCACCACGACGGCCACCGTGAACGACTTCTGCGCCGAGGATGCGGCCGGCAGCCGCGGACCGTTGACGGCGATGACGTCGTTGATCGTGATCGTGCTGCTGGGGAGGACACAGCCGCTGCATGGCGTCCCCTGCACCACGATTCCCGGCGCGACCGCGGACGCCGGCAGCAGCCCCATGAGATAGAGATCGAAGTCGCTGAACTCCTTCGTCACCGCTGCGTCCGTGAGCCGCGCGGTGGTCGCCGTAACGGCGGTCACGTCGTAGGGAAAGTCGCCGCCAACCGAGCTGCCGGGGATGTTGAAACCCATGACGCCGTGGGCCATGGTCGACGGAGGCCAGTGTGGTCCCGGCTGCAGCACACTGTTCTTGAGGAAGAGCACCCACTGATGTCCGAGCTCGTGCGAGAACGCGGTCTCGCCGGCGTCGAAGAAGAAATCGACCGGGTAGACGGTGATTCCCTGGAGCTTCCCGGCGCTTCCGTACTGCGCGGCCGAATTGAATTTCGTCGCCCCGATGCCGTCGACGTCATTGCGCACGGAGAAGTGATAGCGGTTCGCCGGATAGAACGGCTCGGTGTAGACGATCTGCAGGAAGTCGTAGTCGTCGTGGTAGTAGCCGTAGAACTGCTGCGCGGCCGCCTGCACGTGGTCGATGTCGATGGCGGGGCGGTAGAGATTGAGGATGCGGGCCGTCGCGCGGGCGTTGCCGGAGAGGTTCCGAATCGTGACGGAGGGGACGCGGCTATCGACGACCTGGATGAAGGTGTTGTAGCTCGCCAGCGTCGTGCCGTCCGACGCCAGCAGGCGGAGGAAGCCGACGAAGTTGTGGTTGACGTCGTCCGACTGATAGCCGTCGAGGATCTTCGCGGCCGGAACCGAAGCCACCCAATCACTCGGGACCGACTGCGTGAGCGTCAACGATCCGCCATTCGCATAATCCAGCCGGATCCCCGAAATGGCGCCGCTGGTCTTGACCTCCAGCGCGACAGCCGCCGTGCGGTCCGTGCGAACCGCCATCGGGTCGAACTTTTCCCAGACGATCGTCTGCGCGTCAGCCGCGACCGCGAAGAGCAACGCGAGAAGCGGAACGTACCGCCGCATGGGGACGATGGTACACGCGTCGTCGGTACATGGCGCGGGCTGAAAGCCCGCGCCACACCGGCGGGTCAAACCTACGCGTTCGCGACTTTGCGCAGCACGTTCTGGACGTTGTCGACGGAGTCTTCGACGACGGTTCTCATCTTCCCGGTCGCATCGACGACTTTGCGCTGCATTTTTCTGCCGGTCATCGGTGCATACAGGAGGGCGACGGCGGCGCCGAACGCGGCGCCGAGGGTGAAAGTCACTGCAAAACTACGGAACGTGCTGCGATTACCTTTATTGAACATGTGAGGTTCGCTGCAAGGCGGCAGCCATGTCAGGCACGAGCTCGCATGGCTCACATCTTGCGCCCTAGCGAGCCATGACCTGGCTCGTATTCCTCGGCATTGCAGTCGTCATCGTCGCGTTCGCCGCCGTCACCGGATTCAAGCCGAAGGGAACGAGACCCGTGGCTCGCTCGCGCATGATGGGCATGGGAAGAGTCGCCCTCGTGCTGATCGTCATCATCTTCGCGGTCCTGGCGTTCCGCGCGTACGGTATGTAGCTGCCGGCTACTTCTTCAGCTCGACGATGATCAGGTGGATCGTCGTGTCGCCGATGTTCTCCGCCCAGTGCGTGAGCGGGTCGCGATAGAGCACCGCTCCCGTTTCGAGCACCGACTCCGTCACCTTCCCGTCCGCGCCGTGGCTCCGGAACTTCCCGCCGCTGATGACGTAGATGACATTCGCCGGATGCGAATGCGGCTGCTCTCTGTGTCCCGGAGGGAGTGTCGCTTCGAGGACCCGTACCTTCTCGTTCTCGAGCTTCAGCTTCACCGTCGACGGATTCGTCGCCAGCACATCCTGCGCGACCCCCGGCAACGTTAGAAACAACGCGGCGACGAAAGCGATGGTCCATCTCTTCATGGCCTTCTCCTTCTTTCGCGCTGGAGGCTTCGATCGCTCAGGGCTCTTGCCGCCATCGCGGCGATGATATATCCGAGCGAAGCTAACGATCGGAGCATGAACCCGCGCGCGGAGGCGCGCCGCACAACATAGCCCCGGGCTCCGCCAGGGGAAATAGGTTCACCAATCAAAGAGCGGCCGCGACGGCGGCCGCTACAACATCCAACTGCGGCGACCGCCTCCGCGGCCGCCTGGGACTGACACGAATTCGATCCCCGGGCGAAGCCCGGGGCTAGGCTGTACCGCGCGCCTTCGCGCGCGAATTCTCTTACGGCTTCGCCGCGAGGTAGCTGTACATCTGGAACCTTGCGTTCACGTCCTCCTGCGCGGCGGCGAAGAGTTCGGTGATCTCGTCGGTGGCCTTCCCTTTGAGCAACTGATTGAAGCGGTTCTCGGTGCGGAGGAACTGTTCGAGGGGCATCTTGAGGGTCTTGGAGTCGAGTTGGAGGGGGTTCTGGTGCTCCAGGGCGCGGTCGGGGTTGTAGCGGTAGAGGAGCCATTGGCCGGCGTCGACCATCGACTTCTGGTGCTGCAGGCCGGAGGCGATGTCGATGCCGTGGGCGATGCAGTGGCTGTAGGCGATGATCAGCGACGGGCCGTCGTAGGCTTCGGCCTCGATCAGTGAACGGAGCGTGTGCTCGTCCTTGGCGCCGAGGGCGACGCTGGCGACGTAGACGTTGCCGTACGTCATCGCGATCAGGCCGAGGTCCTTTTTCGCGGCGCGCTTGCCGGCGGCGGCGAACTTCGCGACGGCGGCGCGCGGCGTCGCCTTCGAGGCCTGGCCGCCGGTATTCGAGTAGACCTCGGTGTCGAGGACGAGGATGTTGACGTTCTTGCCGCTGGCGAGGACGTGATCGAGTCCGCCGAAGCCGATGTCGTACGCCCAGCCGTCGCCGCCGACGATCCAGACGCTCTTCTTGACGAGGTAGTCGGCGATGGCGAGGAGTTGCTGCTCGTCGGTCGCATCGAGTTTGTGCATCCGCGTCATCAGCTCGTGACGGCGCAGGCGCTGTTTGAGGATCTCGACGCGCTCGCGCTGCTGGTGGATCTCCGCCTCGTCCTTCTGCTCGCACGCGAGGATCTCGTCGGCGAGGTTGTCGCCGAGCGTCGGCGCGAGCTTCTTGAGCAGCTCGATCGCGAAGTCGCGCTGCTTGTCGATCGAGACGCGGAACCCGAGGCCGAATTCGGCGTTGTCCTCGAAGAGCGAGTTGCACCACGCCGGGCCGCGGCCTTCATCATTCGTCGTCCACGGCGTCGTCGGCAGGTTGCCGCCGTAGATCGACGAGCAGCCGGTGGCGTTTGCGACGACGATGCGGTCGCCGTACAGCTGCGTCATCAGCTTGAGGTACGGCGTCTCGCCGCAGCCGGTGCAGGCGCCGGAGAACTCGAAGAGCGGCTGCGCGATCTGGATGTGGCGGAGCAGTCCCGGCGTCAGCTTGGTGCGGTCGTATTCGGGGATGCCGAGGAAGAAGTCCCAGTTGGCGGCCTCGGACTCGCGGAGCGGCGGCTGCGGCTGCATGTAGAGCGCCTTGCGCGACGGCTCTTTCTTGCTCTTCGCGGGACAGACGTCGACGCACAGCGTGCAGCCGGTGCAGTCCTCGGGCGCGACCTGGATCGTGTACGCGAGGCCCTTCCAGTCCTTGTGCGCCGGCGCGAGCGACTTGAACGTCGCGGGGGCGTCGTTCTTCAGCGACTCGTCGTAGACCTTGATGCGGATGGTCGCGTGCGGGCAGACCATCGCGCACTTGCCGCACTGGATGCAGGCCTCGGGATCCCACACCGGGATGTCGAGCGCCAGGTTGCGCTTCTCGTACTTCGTGGTGCCGCTCGGGAAGGTGCCGTCGCACGGCATGGCGCTGACCGGGAGGTCGTCGCCGCGGCCGGCGATGATCTCGCCGAGGACGGTCTTTACGAACTCGCTGTTCGCTTTGTCGACCGCTGTCAGCGGATGCTCGATGTCCTTCGCGGGTGCCGGCAGCGCCACTTCATGCAGGTTGGCGAGCGTCTGGTCGACGGCGGCGAGGTTCTTCTGGACGATGGCGTCGCCTTTGACGCCGTAGGTCTTCTGGATCGACTTGCGGATGGCGCCGAGCGCCTCGTCGGGAGGCATCACGTTGGCGAGCGCGAAGAAGGCAACCTGCATGATGGTGTTGATGCGCGAGCCCATGCCGCACTCGCGCGCGACCTTGTTCGCGTCGATCGTGTAGAGCTTCGCCTGCTTCGCGATGAGGGCGCGGAGCACGGCGGGGGGAAGCTGCTCGACGGTGCCGTTGAAGAGGAACGTGCCGCCGGGGAGGAGCTCTTTCGTCACGTCGTAGCGCTCGAGCAGCGACGCCTGGTGGCACGCGACGAAGTTCGCTTCGCTGATCAGGTACGGCTTCGCGATCGGACGCGGGCCGAAGCGGAGGTGCGAGACGGTTGCGGCGCCCGACTTCTTCGAGTCATAGACGAAGTAGCCCTGCGCGTAGTGACCGGAGTCGCCGAGGATCTTGCAGGAGTTCTTGTTGGCGCCGACCGTGCCGTCGGAGCCGAGGCCGTAGAAGAGCGCGCGGACGACGTCGGCGTCCTCGATCGACCAACGCGCGTCGAACGGCAGCGACGTCTGCGAGACGTCGTCGTGAATGCCGACCGTGAAGTGGTTCTTCGGGCACTCGCGCTCGATGTTCTCGAAGACCGACTTCGCCATCGCGGGGGTGAATTCCTTCGAGGAGAGGCCGTAGCGGCCGCCGACGACGTGGATCAGGCGTCCGGTCTCATAGAGCGCATGCACGACGTCGAGGTAGAGCGGCTCGCCGGCGGCGCCCGGCTCTTTGCAGCGGTCGAGCACCGCGACGCGCTCGACGGATGCGGGGATCGCGTCCATGAGGCGCTTCGTGTCGAACGGCCGGTAGAGGCGGACCTTCAGCACGCCGACCCGCTCGCCGGCCGCATTCAGCGCGTCGGCGGTTTCGCTCAGCGTGTCGCACGCGCTTCCCATCGCGATCACGACACGGTCGGCGTCGGGCGCGCCGTGGTACTCGTACGGCAGGTAGCTGCGGCCGGTGAGCTTCGCGAAGCGCTCCATCGCCTCGATCACGATTGCGCCGCAGTCGCGGTAGAACGGATTCGAGCGCTCGCGCGCCTGGAAGAAGACGTCGGGATTCTGCGCCGTGCCGCGGACGACCGGATGGTCGGGCGAGAGCGAGCGCGCGCGATGATCGAACACGAGCTCGAGATCGATCATCTGCCGCATCGTTTCGTCGTCGAGCAGCTCGATCTTCGCGACTTCGTGCGAGGTGCGGAAGCCGTCGAAGAAGTGGAGGAACGGGATGCGCGACTCGAGCGTCGCCGCCTGCGCGATCAGCGCGAAGTCGTGCGCTTCCTGGACGCTCGCGGACGAGAGCATGGCCCAGCCGGTGGAACGGACGGCCATCACGTCGCTGTGGTCGCCGAAGATCGACAGAGCGTGCGTGGCGATCGCGCGCGCCGCGATGTGGAAGACCGCCGGCGTCAGCTCGCCCGCGATCTTGTACATGTTCGGGATCATCAGGAGGAGGCCCTGCGACGAGGTGAAGGTCGTGGCGAGCGATCCGGTCTGCAGCGCGCCGTGCACCGCACCGGCGGCTCCCGCCTCGCTCTGCATCTCGATGACGGTCGGGATCGTTCCCCAGAGGTTCGGCTTCTTTTCGGCCGCCCACGCGTCCGCCCACTCGCCCATGTTGGACGACGGGGTGATCGGGTAGATCGCAACGACCTCGTTCAGCTTGTACGCGATCTTCGCGACCGCTTCGTTGCCGTCGACCATCGCGAACGTGGCAGTGCGCTTTTTCTGCGCTTCCGTGAAAGGAATGACTTCAGCCAGGGACATGCGTGCCTCCACTCAGCAAGTTAGAGCAGGGGCAAACACCGCGGCATGATGCGAGGCACGCGGCGGCGTGATTGAAGTCACACGCCTACCGCGAAGCCGACAGCGTCCGCATGCAGTCGTAGCAGGAGTTGATCTCACTGCTGATCATCTGCAGCACGCTGAACCAGAGCGGCGGGTTCTCATCCAGGAGCTTGAGGAACTCCGTCTTTGGGATGAAGCCGGTGACGGCGGAGGTGCGCGTCGTTGCGGAGCAGTCGTGCGGACGTCCGCTGACGATGCAGGAGAGGCCGAGGATCTGACCGGCGCCTGCGATGCGGAGCGGCTTGACGACGCCCGCGCGCGAGGCGAAGACGAGATCGACGTCGCCGGAAAGGAGAACGTAGACGCCGGCCGGGTCTTCGGTCTCGCGAAACAGAACGATTCCCGCCGGCCAGGTTTCGATCAACTCGTACGGCGCCAGCGACTGCAGCACCGTGGTGCCCTCGGTCTGCAACAGTTCGGTGTCGATCATGGTGTTAATCACACTGCACCTTCAGGAAGGCAAAAAACGTGACTGGAGCCACGACGTCACGTGATGATGGTCGCGGCTCCATGTTTCACATTCAGACCGAAACCATGTGCTCGAGCAGAGGCTTGTTCGTCACGAACATGCTGGAGCCCTTGACGTCGATGATCTTCTTTCGCTTGAAGTCGCTGAGAAGGCGCGTCACCGTCTCGCGTGTCGTGCCGATCATCTGCGCGATCTCCTCGTGCGTCAGGAGCACCTTGAGGCGCATGCCGCGCGTCGTCTCTTCGCCGGTGCGGTCGCACCAGTCGAGGAGGAGGCGCGCCAGTTTCTCGCTGGTGGTCTGCGAGAGGCCGAGCGAACGGATCTCGCGCTGCGCCGAGTGATACTTCTCGCTGAGCTGCTGCGCGGTGTGCATGCAGGCGTCGGCATGCGAGCCGAGGAACTTGAGGAAGTCGTCGCGCTTGATGAAATTCAGCTGCGACGGCTCGATCGTCTCGGCCGACACTTCGTACGGCTTGCCGAGGATCGTGGCGCTGGCGCCGAGAACCTCGCCGGGCTCCGCGATCTTCACGATCAGCGTCTTCCCCTCGGTCGACGACGTCGTGAGCTTCGCCCGTCCGCTGCAGAGAATGAAGACGCCGCGCGGATCTTCGCCTTCGACGAAGAGCAACGATCCTTTCGGATAGAGGCCCGTGAACTTCACCGAGTCGAGAGCGGTGACGGTGCTCGTGGTCATGTTGCAGAACAGACGCTCCGCACGCACGCGGCACTCGCTGCAGTTGTATTCGACTTCGAGGTTATAAGGTGATGGCATACGGCCCCCTTGGTTCATCACAAAATGTAGAAGCGGCCATGACCCGGGCGCATCGACGTGAGTCACGAGTCGATGTGATTGCAGTCACACGGCGGCGGGTCTTCCAACCGTGTTTCCGGGATGTCCGCTGAAAAGTACGCTGCATTTATCGGTGCAAAGAACGTCACGGCGCAATGTGCCCGTTACGTGAAACACGGTGAACCTGCGGCGAGCGGCCTCTTGTGCGGGTCGTCACAGGTGCGGGTGCGGCCAGCTACACGGTGACTCTGACGCGGGAGCTACATTTCGCCTCGGAGCCAGCAGACGTGACCGACAGCAAGCACACACACGATCACACGCCGTCGAGCGCCCCCCGCATCGACCGCCGCATGCTGCCGCCGTCTGCGGCTCCCATTCTTTCGTCCACAGCCGTCGCGGCACACGTCGTCACTCCCGCCATATCAGCCGCGACAACTCCCATCCCGCCGCTCCCTCCCACCCACTCGCAGCTCCCCCTCTAGACCCGGTCCCTCCCCTCGTCACTCCCTGAACGAGGAGGGGCGACGTGTTTCTACGCGCGACCGCGGAGCCGGACGAAGACGTACACCGACCGCGGGCTGCTGCCGTACTCCGCCTTCGCCGAATCGGGGATCGAGTAGAGGGTCACGTTCGTGCCGATGCCTGCACCTGGGACAACATCCCGCGTGTAGCCGAGGGTGAGGGCTTTCACGCGGAACGCTTTGTCGACGATCTCGCCGCGGCCGGTGACGTAGTTCATGCCGAAGTGCAGCACCGACTCGGCGACGAAGGAGTTTCCTTCGCTGTGGCCGTAAATGAGGCTCGTGCTGGAGAACGCGTTGCTGTACGCGACGGAGGCGGTCGTGCGCTGGACGTCGCGCGGATCGAGTGCTTCGGGGTGATGGAGATGGCCGGTCGACACCTGTGCCGTCCATTGCGGCGTCGGATCGAGCGTGACACGCGCCGACCACGAGTCAATGCGGCCGGTATCGATGTCCCAGCGATTCTCGTCCGGCTCGCGTCCATGGAATCCGCTGAAGGCGTAGCCGAGCGCGCCGCTCTGCGCGCCGAGCGTGATCACGCTGCCGGCGATGTGCGTCGAGTCCTGCAGATGATGGCTGAGCGTCGCCTGCGGGATCTCCGACGCGGAAGCACGATGCGGATACGCGACCGGTCCGAGCGCAGGATCGCCGACCGGCGCCGCGTAGACGTAGCCGATCGTGCCGGCCGTGAGCGGCCGCGCGTACTCCGCCGCGAGCTCCATGAAGAAATCGTGCGGATGCTGTGCGTCGACGATCGCCTGATGATGCAGCGTCTCGCCGGTCTGGAACAGCTCCGGATATTTATCACCGACCGTCAGCGGCTCGAGGCTCAGCATCGTGCGGAGCATGAGGTGCCCGTCGCCGAGCTTGCGGTCCGCCATCGCCATTCCCCAATTCGTCGAGAAGAACTTATCGCCGCCGCGGGGACCGCTCTGCTGCACGTCGTTGACGAACGCGAGCCCATGGAGCATCACCATCCAGCCGCCGTGCTGCGTCATCGACATCTCCATCGGCGCAGACTGCGGATTCATGCTCGTGCCCGACGCCTGCCGCATCAGCAGCTCGCTGACCGCGTCGTGCTGCATCGGCATCGACATCTTCATGCCGGGCATTTCCTGGAGAAAAAGTGCGAAGCAGAAAATGAAACAGCTCATTCGTCAGCGGAAGTATCTTTCATCCGCGTTAGCCGCGGAGCGGCGGAATCTCATTAGCCCCGCGCGTCAGCGCGGGGAACAAGGAACCCCGGTCAGAAGCCGCGGAGCGGCGACATCCGCGCCGGCTGCGTTCTAACGCAGACGAGCGCATGTCGCCGCTCCGCGGCTTTTGATTTTGTCGCGTCATGACCCGGCGCTCACGCGCCGGGCTAATGAGATTCCGCCGCTCCGCGGCTAACCGCCACACTGCCTAGCGGCAATCGGAGTGACCGCAGCCGCACTTGTTACCGACGCTTTTTCCGTTCTTGCAATCGTCCGAACAGTATCCATCCGAACGGATCTGGTTGCCGCTGCATTGACATCCCTGATGCCGACATTTCGTCTCAGGCATTTCGATCTCCTTTCGACGTTTGTCCTTCATATTTCGGGCCGATTGGCGCAGAACGTGCGCTGAACTCATCCGGAACATGACGACTCCCGACGTACTCGTCATCGAGGATGAGACTCCTCTGCTCAAGCTGATCGCCACGGCGCTGCAGCGCGAGAATCTGACCGTCGCGACGGCCAAGGACGGCGGCGAGGGGATCGAATGCCTCAGCCGTGAGAAGTTCGGCGTCGTCCTGCTCGATCTGATGATGCCGCGCGTCAACGGATGGGAAGTGATCGACTGGCTGAAGCAGCACCCGGACCGCCGGCCGCATTCACTGATCGTCGTCACCGCGGCCGACCGGAACATCTTCGCCGAGCTCGACCCGGAGATCGTCAACGCGATCATCGTCAAGCCGTTCGACACGTGGGAGCTGGCCGGCTACGTCAAGCGCTGCTGCGGCCACGACGGCGGCGATCGCCGCCACCGGCGCGTCGTCGGGCTGATGATCTAGCGCTACTCCTGAAGGACCTGGTGCACGAGCGCGATCGCGATCGAGCCTTCGCCGACCGCCGACGCAACGCGCTTGATGTTGCCGCCCCGCACATCGCCGACGGCGAAGACGCCGGGGCGGCTCGTCTCGAGCAGGTACGGAGGACGTGAGAGCGGCCACGCCGCGCCGTCGAGGTCCTCGCGCGTCAGGTCGGGCCCGGTCTTGATGAAGCCGCGGTCGTCCACCACGACGCACCCCTCCAGCCATTTCGTGGCCGGAACGGCGCCCGTCATCACGAAGAGATGGCGGATCTCCTCGACCGTCTCTTCCTGCGTTTCATCATTGAGGCATCGGACGCGCTCGAGATGGTCGTTGCCCTCCACCGCGACGACGTGACAGAGCGTCCGCACTTCGATGCGCGGGTTCCCTTCGATGCGTCGGACGAGATAGCGCGACATGGTGGCGGCGAGCTCGTTCTTCCGCACCATCATGATCACGCCTTCCGTCCGATCGGCGAGATAGACCGCCGCCTGCCCCGCGGAGTTTCCGGCACCGACGATCATCACCTTCTGGCCCTTGCAGAGCTGCGCCTCCATCGGCGTCGCGAGGTAATAGACGCCGGCGCCGTTGAACTTCGAGAGGTTCTCGATCGGGAGGCCGCGATACTCCGCGCCGGTCGCGATGATGACCGTCCGCGCGTGAACGCGCGCGCCGTCGTCGATCGCCACCACGTACGGCCGCTCCCCGCAGTGCAGGCGAGACGCGGACTTCGCGATGATCATCTGCGCGCCGAATTTCTCGGCCTGCGTGAACGCGCGCGTCGCCAGCTCCTGCCCGGTGATGCCCGACGGAAACCCGAGGTAGTTTTCGATGCGCATGCTCGACCCGGCCTGTCCGCCGGGCGCGTTCCCCTCGATCATCAGCACGTCGAGACCTTCCGACGCCGCGTAGACGGCAGCGCCGAGGCCCGCCGGGCCGGCGCCGACGATGACGACGTCGCGGATGTGCGCTTCGTCGACGTCGATCGCCTGGTTGAAGCCGAGGCACTCCGCGATCTCGGCGTTCGTCGGATGACGCAGGACCGCCTCGCGGCGGCAGATCACCAGCGGGACGTCGTCGAGCGAGACATGAAAGTGGTCGAGAATCTCCTGTGCCGCGGGATCGCGGTCGAGATCGACGTAGGTCGCGGGATGCGCGTTGCGCGCGAGGAACTCGCGGATCTCGAGCGTGCGCGGCGAGAAGTCGGAGCCGAGGATGAGCACGTCGCCGAGACCGCGCTCCAGCAGAACGGTGCGCCGGAGAATGAACGCGCGCATGATGATTTCGCTCAGCTCCGCGTCGGTTTGCACGAGCGCCAGGAGCGCTTCGCGCGGGACTTCGATGACTGTGCTTTCGGTCCGCGCCCTTACGGTTGCGAGCGGGCGGCGCCCGGAGAGCATGTTCAACTCGCCGCTGAACGAGCCGGGACCGTAAGTCACGACCAGCTGCACGCCGTCGCATGTTTCGCGTTCGACGACGACCTCGCCGTCTACGACGACGAAGAACGGGAAGTCCTCCTGCCCTGCCGCGATCAGCACGTCGTTCGCGGCTAGATTTCGGCTGCTTCCACGCGTTGCGATCCGGGCGATCTGCGCTGCCGTCAAAGTCGGCCAGAGCTGGTCATCCCGCGGGCCGATCGACAGCGGGGCGGCGGATGTCATCGATCGAAGTTTGCCACGTTCCACAGCCGTCCGGAACTATGGCGCTCTCCTTGCCAGCGTGATCTGTCGTGGCATTCGTGCTGTTCGCGATCGCGTCGATTGGCTGGTCGATCGCGTTGTTGCGTTGGGCGACGAGCCGGAGACGGGGCGGCGGCCTATTGATGAGCGCGCTCGCCTCAGTCGTGCTCGCTGCCGGCGCGGTGTCGCTCGTCGCCGACGCGCGGGCGATCGCCGGCGTCGTGCACGCTCCGGCCGCCGATGTCCGCATCCGCATCATCAAGCGTCCCACGTGGTGGCAGCTCGAGTACGCCCGTGCCGGCGTCGCTTTCACGACCGCGGACGAGCTGCACATCCCCACGCGCGAACGTGTCGCGCTCACGTGGATCGGCATCAAGGTCCCCTCCTCGGAAAATCTGATCGTCGAGACAGAACCGGTCGTGCGGCGCATCGAGAAACTGCGCGTCGTCGCCGATGACCGCGATTCGTTCGACCGCTGGTTCGCGAACGAAGCGAAGGGCGCTGCGCCGCCGCAAGCGCAGGGATTCGTCTTTCGCGAGGCCGGCTGCAGCTACTGCCACGTGATTCGCGGCATCGCCAACGAGGCGTATCGCGTCGCCCCCGACCTCACGCACTTCGCATCGCGCGCGAAGATCGCGACGACCGACTATCCGAACAACAAAGGGATGCTGAGCGGCTGGGTGGCGCACTCGCGCGGACTCGATCGCCGCAGCGAGATGCCGGGCAATCCGCTCGCTCCCGCCGACC